>Ga0160434_100116_pt1 | contig 45948 bp, 37 predicted proteins | sample HID1973I_E0MG_FD_108273 | JGI IMG/M metagenome (GOLD analysis project Ga0160434, IMG submission 108273) | Enriched mosquito-associated microbial communities from UW Madison campus, WI, USA - HID1973I_E0 MG | ecosystem: Host-associated > Arthropoda: Insects > Digestive system > Unclassified ... | reverse complement strand
TCGTCGGCTTCTACAACACCCTCCGGCTGCACTCCACGCTCGACTACCGGTCACCGGCCGACTACGAAAAAGCCACTACTTGAAATCACCTATCGCGGTGTCCACTAAAACTTGACCACGACATCTACAACCTGTCCCGCGGACCCGCTGGCCCTGCGCGACTCGCTCCTGAGCAGTCGCAGCCTCGGAGACAGAGGTCTGCGACGCTATGCACTGGCCAATCGGAGAAACCGCCATGACAAACATGTTCGACGCCTACGACGACGAGGGCAACCGCTATGTCGTCCACGTTCGCCGCAGCTACATCAATACCGGCGATCTGAGTGGGTCAGGCCGCATCGAAGGCTTGCCCTCGTTCCACCTCTCGGGCGGGGGCGCGCTAAATCGCATAGACGACCAGACCTTCGAGATCGTCGCTACGGGCAAGCGATTGATGGTACGGGCTTAGGGGTAAGCTGGGGACGGTCCTTGAGTGCAGCGAAGGCGTTTTTGTATGGCTCGGGCAACCCTTTATTCGGAGAAGATTATCTCTTCACACTTTCCTTGAGTACCTTAAGCGCAAAGTAACTCGTCAATAGCGCGAGCATCGAGCTTGCCAGCCATAGCCAATAGCCCGTGTGGTAGCTAAGGATGCGGCCATAAGTTGGCGCCTCGCTAATAACGATAGTGGTTCGCGCAAAAAAGAAAGCCGCGAAAAATGTCGATGCGAATGCAGCCGCAACGGCCCTTTTGTAGTGTCTGAGCGCCAAGAGAATCCACGTCAGCAGAAGCAGTGGATTCGCCAGCCAGTCGAAGATTCCATAGAAAATCCCCAGCCATCCAATAGCCAGTTCAAGAAGGCTATGAACAACCCTCGGCCCCTCGGGCCCCTCTACGCTGTATGCCGGAAAAGCTAGACACACGGAATAGAGGAGGATGCTTGCGAACAGCCCGAGCTTGATCGGCCACCGGGTCTCCAAAGTTTTCGTATCCAAGTGCATTTTTTGCGTTACCTCTAGGTCCGATTGTCTGTCTAGGCGCGCTAAGCTCCAGTCCTAAAAATGTCTGGACTTGGTTCAACTTGGAGGCGTAGGCCCGTCTCTCCAATCTTTCTCTGGCTCGAGCCGTCTTCGAGCCCGCTCAGCCCGCGCGAGCTATTCCGCTGTGAGGGGATTACCAGCGCTCTGGCGAGTATGGAAGAGGATCAACAACAGTTCCGCCTGCTGCTCTTGGCGCCGGTCCGACGTGTTCGACTACATCGAGATGTTTTACAACCCAGTCAGGCGGCACGGTTCCGCTGGCGACCTGTCACCAGTGGAGTTTGAGCGGCGCTACGCAAAGCGGCAACTGAGTGTCTATGGAACTCTGGCCGGTCCAGTCCGCAAAACCCGCTGCATGACGTGAGAGAGGTCTCGCCTGACACCAGCCCCACGCCACTGAGCGTGGTCAGCCGCCTGGCGGCGTCCATCTTGTTGGTGGTGGTGACTGAAGGGCTTCCGGCGGTTCGCTCGCCGGGCGGGGCAGACTTGCGTCTGCCAGTCCCCGTAGGGCCATGTACGCGCTCAGGCCAATGCGCCGACCACGTTCCCCCTGCTTGAGCATGGTGATGTACCCCGGGCTGAGGCCGGTGCCCCGTGCGATCTGGCTGCGCGTCAGGCCGGCGGCCAGCAGGTCGCTGATCAGATCGCTCGCGCGGGTGGGATGGGCCATTGCGGCCGCCTGCTCAAGTTGGAGTCAAAGTAGGGGTCAGCTTAGCTCACGCAAAAAAAACCCGCAATTTGGCAGGGTTTTCTACAAAATTTGGCGGAGAGAGTGGGATTCGAACCCACGGAAGGTTTGACCCTTCGCCGGTTTTCAAGACCGGTGCCTTAAACCGCTCGGCCATCTCTCCGTTCGCCCCCTGCCGCCTTGCACGGCAGGTGGGTGGGCCGGCACCGCAGTGCGCGGGCCGGCGCGCATTCTCGCATGGCGGCGCGGCGATGCGCAGCCGCGTGCGATCAGCAGGCCTCAATCAGCCCGCTTCGGCCACGGCCACCGCCGGCTGCGCGGCACCCGCGCGCTCCGGTTGCTGGGCGCGCTTGATCTTCTCAGCCAGCTTGCCGCAGTCGCCGCCGCAGTCCAGGCGCGAGCGCTGGATCTCGCCGGGCAGGCGCTCGGCCAGGAAGTCGATGAACACCCGCACCGCCGGCAGCAGGCCGCGGCGCGAGGCGAACACGGCGTGGCAGATGCCCTGTGGCAGGGTCCACTCCGGCAGCACCACTTCCAGCTCGCCGCTGCGCACGGCTTCGGCGCAGACGGTTTCCGGCAGCATGGTGATGCCGAATCCGTCCTTGGCCATGGACTTGAGCAGCGGGAAGTCGAAGCCGGCCAGACGCGGCTGCAGGTCGACGCGCTTCATCTCGCCGTTGGGGCCGTGCAGCTCCCAGCGCTGATGCGCTTCGTCCTCGCTGATGCTCATGGTGGTGTGGCTGGTGAGGTCTTCCGGGCCCTTGGGGCGGCCGGCGCGGTCGAGGTATTTCGGGCTGGCCACCAGCAGCTCCTGCACCTGGCCGAAGCTGCGCATCACCAGGCTGCCGTCGTCGTCCAGGCGCGAGCGCACGCGCAGGGCGACGTCGTAGCCTTCGTTGATGACGTCGACGCGGCGGTTGCTGATGTTCAGCTGCAGCCGCACCTTGGGGTACTTCTCCAGGAATTCGGGCAGCAGCTTGGGCAGCTGGATCTGCGCCAGCGAGACCGGCACGCTCACGCGCACCAGGCCTCGCGGCTCGGCGCTGAGCCGGTCGACGACTTCGCGCGCGGCCTGGGCCTCGGCCAGCATGGTCTGGGCGTGGCGGTGCACGCTCATGCCGACGTCGGTCACCGCGAAGCGGCGCGTGGAGCGCTGCAGCAGGCGCACGCCCAGGTCGGTTTCCAGTTGGCTGATGCGCCGGCTCAGGCGCGATTTGGGGATGCCCAGGGCGCGTTCGGCGGCGGCGAAACCGCCGTGATCGACCACCATGGCAAAGTAGTAGAGGTCATTCAGGTCGTGCATGTCGGTTCCACCATTAGAACGATACGTGGCATTTAAGCATCTTTATCCTATCGTGGCAACAATCTACCTTTGCTCCCCGACGCGGCACCCCGCCGCCCCAAAGCAAAGGTTCAGCCATGAAACTGCTCCACTTGGATTCCAGCGCCCTGGGCGACAACTCTGTCACCCGTGAGCTCAGTGCCGCCGTCGTTGCCCAGTGGCAGTCCAGCCACCCGGGCCTGCGGGTCGAGTACCGCGACCTGGACCGCGAGCCGATCCCGCACCTGACCGGGCAGAGCCTGGCCAAGGTCGACGCCGCCGAGGCCGAGGCCGCCGAGCGCACATTGCAGCAGTTCCTCGACGCCGATGTCGTGGTCATTGGTGCGCCGATGTACAACTTTTCGGTGCCGTCGACCCTGAAGGCCTGGATCGATCGCGTGGCCGTGGCCGGGCGCACCTTCCACTACACCGAGAACGGCCCCGAGGGCCTGGCCGGTGGCAAGCGCATCGTGATCGTCAGCGGCCGCGGCGGCATCCATACCGATGCGCCGAGCGACTTCCAGGAGCCGTATCTGCGCCAGGTGTTCGCGTTCCTGGGCGTGAACGAGGTCGAGTTCGTGCGCGCCGAAGGCGTGGCCTATTCGCCGCAGCATCGCACTGATGCGCTGGCCCAGGCGCACGCGACGATCAAGGCCGCGATCCCGGCGCTGGCGAAGGCTGCTTAAGCAGCTCCGCGCTCCCTCGGCCGGGCCGTCGGCGGCGGAATGATGCCGTCGCCACGGCTGCCGACAGGGAATCGCCGTCGGTGCAAGCTCCCGTTTCCGGCATAACCCTCCCCCGTCGGTGCCGGAAACGCGATGGGCCCGCTCACCGAGCGGGCCCATCTTCTTATCTGACGTTCGTGTGGCCACTCGCGTTGTAGGAGCGGCTTCAGCCGCGACGCGACGTCCTGGGTTGCAACGCGAGTTGTGGGGCCATGGGGTCGCGGCTGAAGCCGCTCCTACAAGAGCGGCCGGAGTGATCAGGCGATCTTGGTGAGGCCGCCCATGTAGGGCTGCAGCGCCTCGGGCACGTCGATCGAGCCGTCGGCATTCTGGTAGTTCTCCATCACCGCGATCATCGCGCGGCCCACGGCCACGCCGGAGCCGTTCAAGGTATGCACCAGTTCGGGCTTGCCGGTGGCCGGGTTGCGCCAGCGCGCCTGCATGCGGCGGGCCTGGAAATCGCCGCAGTTGGAGCACGAGGAAATCTCGCGGTAGGTCGCCTGCGAGGGCAGCCAGACTTCCAGGTCGTAGGTGCGGATGGCGGAAAAACCCATGTCGCCGGTGCACAGCAGCACCTTGCGGTACGGCAGGCCAAGCTTTTCCAGCACGGTCTCGGCGCAACGGGTCATGCGCTCGTGCTCGGCCGCGCTGTCTTCGGGCTTGGCCACGCTGACCAGCTCGACCTTCTCGAACTGGTGCTGGCGGATCATGCCGCGGGTGTCGCGGCCGCCGCTGCCGGCTTCGGCGCGGAAGCACATCGAGTGGGCGGCCATGCGCAGCGGCAGGCGCTCGGCGTCGATGATTTCATCGCGCACGATATTGGTGAGCGGCACTTCCGACGTGGGGATCAGGTAGCGCGTGGAGTCGCCCACCGCGGTCTGGAACAGGTCTTCCTCGAACTTGGGCAATTGACCCGTGCCGCGCATCGAGTCGGCATTGACCAACAGCGGTACGTTGGTTTCCTCGTAGCCGTGCTCGTCGGCGTGCAGGTCGACCATGAACTGCGCCAGCGCGCGGTGCAGGCGGGCGATCGGCCCACGCAGCACGGTGAAGCGCGCGCCGGACAGCTTGGCCGCCGTCTCGCCGTCGAGCCAGCCGTGGCGCGCGCCGAGTTCGACGTGGTCCTTGACCTCGAAATCAAACGTACGCGGCGTGCCCCAGCGCGACTGCTCGACGTTGTCGGCCTCGTCGGCGCCCAGCGGCACGTCGGCCTGCGGCAGGTTGGGGATGCCCAGCGAAATGGCTTCCAGCTCGCCGCGGATGCGCTCCAACTCGATCTCGGAGGCCTTGAGCTCGTCGCCGAAAGCGGCGACCTCGGCCATCAGCGCAGACACATCCTCGCCCTTGCCCTTGGCCTGGCCGATCGCCTTGGACTTGGCATTGCGCAGCGCCTGCAGTTCCTGGGTGCGCACCTGGATGCGCTTGCGCTCGCCCTCCAGTGACGCCAGCGACGCGGTGTCGAGCACGAAGCCGCGCGTGCTGCGCAGGCGTTCGGCGAGTTCATCGGGCTGTTGGCGGAGCAGGGCCGGATCGAGCATGGAGGCGAAGACTTGAATGGGACAGGCGGCGATTATCGCCTGTCCAGGCCGCCGCGTCGCCCGCTGTGCCAGAATCGGAAGCGAACTTCAGCCGAGCCCCACCGTGCCCCGCTCTGCATCCGACGCCCCACACATCGTCCTGCGCCTGCCCCGCAACACCTTGAAGATCGCCGGCATCGCCTTCGCCGCCGGCCTGTTGCTGTTCCTGCTGGTCTGGGCCACTTCGCGCAAGAACGACTTCTACAAAGCCGAACCACTGCCGGCCGCGCAATCGGGCGAGCCGATCGCCCCGCTGCCCGAGCCCTTGCCCGCCGGCGACGGCGCCAGCGACATGCCGCAAGCCCCGGCGCCGGCCGCGCCGGAAGAGGCGCCGCGCCTGGTCGAAACCACGCCGCCTCCGCCACCGGCCGCACCGGCACCGACCACGCCGGGCGCTCCCGAAGCGCCCGCCACTGCGTTGGCGCCAGGCGATCGCCCGGTGCCACTGCAAGGCCAGATGCCGGCGCCGCGCTACCCGCCGGCGGCATTGCGGCGCGGCGACCGCGGCACGGTGATCGTGCGCGTGGATGTGGATGCGACCGGCTATCCCGGTGGCGTTGCGCTGGTCCAGCGCAGCGGCTCGCGCGATCTCGACCGCGCCGCGATGGAGGCCGTGCGGCAGTGGCGCTTCCAGCCCGCGCAGCGCGATGGACGCGCGGTGACTGGCAGCCTCGATGTGCCGTTCGATTTCAAGCCGGCTCAGTAAGCTGAACCTTGCCCGCCCCGCGGCGGGCGCGTTCACCTGTAGCTGACACCGCTGCACCGTTTCCGGGTCGAGACTGGCGTCGTTCCACAACGACGAAGGAGCTCGACATGTCCACGACCTCGACGCATCCCCACGACTACCGCGACAGCGCCGACCCCGCACCGACGCAGAAGCGCGACAGTGCCGTATCGCCCTGGCTGTGGGCGCTGCTGATCCTGGCCCTGGTGGCCCTGCCGGCCTGGTGGTGGATTCGCAACAGCGCCGAAATGACGGTACCCGCGGCGGCGCCGACGATGACCACGGACGCGACCCAGCCGGCGCAGACATTGCCTGAGCCTGCTACGCAGCGGCCGGCCGCGATGGTGCACAAGACCACGCCGCGTGCCATCGCCCTGCGCGATCGCACCGCCCAGCCGCTGGCCAGCAACCCGGCGCCCGCCTACCCGCCGCGCGCACTGCGTGCCGGCGTGGAAGGCAGCGTGATCGCGCGCGTCCAGGTCGATGCCAAGGGCCGGGTCAGCGATGCGCAGATCGTGCAGCGCAGCGGCGACCGTGACCGCGAGCTCGACCGCGCCGTGCTGGAAACCGTGCGCGATTGGCGCTTCGAGCCGGCGATCCGCGACGGCCGCGCCGTGGCCAGCGTGGTGAACGTGCCGGTCGATTTCCACGCTGCGCGTCAGTAAACAGCAGCGCGTGAAACCAAGCCGGCCCTCGATGAGGGCCGGCTTTTCTGTAGGAGCGGCTTCAGCCGCGACCACCCGCTGCGTGGAGCCAGGCAGCGTGTGGTCGCGATCCGCAGGCGCCCACGCGGTCGCGGCTGAAGCCGCTCCTACATGGGTTTCAAGGTCGGGGTTTCAGGTCGGCGTTATCAGGTCGCTGACTGCAGGGCGAAGCCGGCCGATTGCGCCAGGGTGTCGAAGCCTGGGAACGAGGTAGCGACGTTGGCGATGTCGTCGATGCGGATCTGGCCAGTGGATAGCTGGCCAGCGATCGCGAAGGCCATCGCGATGCGGTGATCGCCGTGGCTGTCGATGGCGCCGCCACCGATGGCGCCGCCATGGATGGTGGCGCCGTCCGGGGTTTCGTCGACCTGGATGCCGAGCCCGCGCAGGCCGCCGGCCATCGCGCCGAGGCGATCGGATTCCTTGACCCGCAGTTCGGCCGCGCCGCTGACAATGGTCTGGCCTTCGGCCGCGGCCGCCGCCACGAACAGCGCCGGGAACTCGTCGATCATGTCCGGCACCAGCGCTTCTGGAATGCGTGCACCGTGCAGCGGCGCGTAGCGCACGCGCAGGTCGGCGACCGGCTCGCCCCCGTGTTCGCCGTGGTTCTCTTCGACGATGTCCGCGCCCATCAGGCGCAACGCGGCGAGCAGGCCGGTGCGACGTGGATTCAGGCCGACCGCGCGCAGCAGCACGTCCGAGCCGGGGATGATGCTGGCGGCGACGATGAAGAAGGCGGCCGAAGAGAAATCCGCTGGCACCGCGATGTCGGTGGCGCGCAGGCGCTGGCCGCCGCGCAGGCGTGCTTGGCCCGGCGAAAACGCGATGTCCACGCCGAACGCGGCGAGCATGCGCTCGGTGTAGTCGCGGGTCGGATGCGGCTCGACCACGCGGGTCTCGCCGTCGGCGTACAGGCCGGCCAGCAGCACCGCGGACTTGACCTGCGCACTGGCCACCGGCGAAGCGAAATCAATAGCGTGCAGGCGCTGGCCGCCGTGGATGCGCAGCGGCGGCGTGCCATCGTCGTCGGTGTCGATGCGCGCGCCCATCTGCGCAAGCGGGCCGGTGACACGGCGCATCGGGCGCCGCGACAGCGACTCGTCGCCGACCAGCACGCTGTCGAACGGCTGCGCGGCCAGCAGGCCGGCCAGCAAGCGCATGCCGGTGCCGGCGTTGCCGCAATCCAGCTCGCCATCCGGCGCGCGCAGGCCATCCACGCCGACGCCGTGCACGATGCGCTGCGACGGCGACGGGGTTTCGATGCGCACGCCCAGGCGCGCGAAGATCGCCGCGGTCGAGCGGGTGTCCTCGCCTTCGAGGAAGCCTTCGATACGTGAGGTGCCGTCGGCGAGCGCGGCGAACATCACCGCGCGGTGCGATACCGACTTGTCGCCGGGGATATCCAGCGTGCCGCGCAGCGGCGTGCCCTTGCTTGCGGTCCAGCTCTGCTTTGCGGTCATGTCTGCGTGTTTCTCGAACATTTCTGAGGCCCCTCATCCGCCCCTTTGGGGCACCTTCTCCCAACGGGAGAAGGGAGTGGGGTCAGGGAGAAAGGGGTGCGATCAGGGAATGGCTACGGGGTAGGAACCGAGCACCTTGATCTGCGCCGAATGCGCCTTCAGCTCGGCCAGCGCCTGCTTCATCGATTCGTCCTCGACGTGGCCGGCCAGGTCGATGAAGAAGCCGTACTCCCACTTGGCCTGGTGCGAGGGCCGCGATTCGATGCGATTCATGCTGATGCCGTGGCGCGCGAACGGGCTGAGCACATCGAACAGCGCGCCCGGCTTGTCGTGGATGAACACCAGGATCGAGGTGCGGTCGTGCCCGGACGGCGGGAAGATCTTGCGGCCGATGACCAGGAAGCGCGTGGTGTTGTCGTCGTCGTCCTCGATGGACTTCATGATGACCTTCTTCAGGCCATATACGTGCGCGGCGCTCTCGCCACCGATGGCGGCCGCGTCGTCGGCATTGCGTGCGCGGCGCGCGCCTTCGGCGTTGCTGGAAACCGGCAACTTCTCGGCCTTGGGCAGGTTGGAACGCAGCCAGCCGGCGGTCTGCGCGAACGACTGCGGGTGCGCGTAGATGCGCTCGATGTCTTCCAGCCGGCCGCTGCGCGACAGCAGGTACTGGTGCACGCGCAGCTCGACTTCGCCGCAGATCTTCAGGCTGGAGGTGAGGAACATGTCCAGGGTGACCTGGATGGTGCCCTGGCCAGAATTCTCGACCGGCACCACGCCGAAATCGGCGTTGCCGGCTTCCACTTCCTGGAAGACTTCCTCGATGGTCGCCATCGGCAGGCCCACCGCCGAACGGCCGAAATGCTTGAGCACTGCCTGCTGGCTGAAGGTGCCTTCCGGGCCGAGGTAGCCGATCTTCAGCGGCTCCTGCTGGGCCAGGCAGGCCGACATGATCTCGCGGAACACGTGCACCAGCACTTCGTCGGCGAGCGGGCCTTCGTTGCGGTCCACCACCATGCGCAGCACCTGCGCCTCGCGCTCGGGCCGGTAGTAGTCGACCGCGGCGGCGAGCTTGCCCTTGGCCTTGCCGACCTGGTGGGCGAAGTTGGCGCGCTCGGCGATCAGCGCCTGGATGCCGCGGTCGATCTCGTCGATCTTGGCGCGCACGTCGGCCAGTGCGGGCGCGGGTGCGGCCGCCACCTCCTGCTTGGCGGTTTTCGCCGCGGGTTTCTGCGCCGGCTTCGACGCGGCCTTGTCGGCCGGGGGGCGGGAGGTCTTCTTCGGCTTGGAGGCCATCAGTTCGTTTCCTGTATTCAAGGTCGCCGTGCTGTGGTGGGCCCGGCGAATGCGGCCTTCGCCGCGCGGGAATCAGCCGTGGCGCTGGCGGAAATCGTGCATGAAATCGACCAGCGCCTGCGCGCCGGCCACCGGCATGGCGTTGTACAGCGAGGCGCGAATGCCGCCGACGGCCTTGTGGCCCTTCAGCGCGAGCAGGCCGGCGGCCTTGGACTCGGTGACGAACAGCGCATCCAGGCGTTCTTCGGGCAGGAAGAACGGCACGTTCATCCGCGAGCGCACCGCCGGCGCGATCTGGTTGCGGTAATAGCCGCCGGAACCGTCGATCGCCCCATACACCAGCCGCGCCTTCTCGCCGTTGCGGCGTCCGAACTCCTCCACCCCGCCCTGTTCCAGCATCCACTTCACGGTGAGGCCGAGCAGGTACCAGTTCCAGGTCGGCGGGGTGTTGAGCATCGAGTCGCGCGCGGCGTGCGAGGCGAAGTTGAAGATGTCCGCGCGCGGCTGGCCGGCGCGTTCGAGCAGGTCGCGGCGCACGATCACCACCGAAATGCCGACCGGGCCGAGGTTCTTTTGCGCACCGGCGTAGATCAACCCATAGCGCGACACGTCCAGCGGCTCGGAGGCGATCGAGGAGCTGAAATCGGCGAACAACGGCACCTCGCCGACGTCGGGGGTGTCGCGGAACTCCACGCCGTGGATGGTCTCGTTGGCGGTGATGTGGACATAGGCCGCATCGCCGGAGAGATTCCAGCTGCCGCGCGCCGGGATGTCGCGATAGCCCTGCGCCTCGCTGTCGGCAGCGATGTTGACCTTCACATAGGGCCGGGCCTGCTTGATCGCGGTCTTGCCCCAGTGGCCGGTGACGACGTAATCCACGGCCTGGCCGGGCGCGGCGAAGTTGAGCGGCAGCAGCGCCTGCTGCACGGTCGCGCCGCCGGACTGGAACAGCACGGCATAGTCGGCGGGGATCGACAGCAGGCTGCGCAGGTCGGCCTCGGCCTGGGCGGCCAGGGCCATGAAGTCGGCGCTGCGGTGGCTGATTTCCACCACCGAGGCCCCTACCCCGTTCCATTCCAGCATCTCCGCCTGGGCCTGGCGCAAAACCTGTTCCGGCAGCGTCGCGGGGCCGGCACTGAAATTGAACGCGCGTGTCATGTCGCACCTTGGAAAGCGAGCCCCGTAGTATGCCGCAGCGCAGCGCCTGGGTAGGACAGGTAAAAAAGTTGCATGTGCATCTATCCTGTAACCGGGCGGACGTCTGCGGCGAAGTACTGCTGCGAAGTACAAGGAAACTTCATGCGCCACGGCGCAGTCTTGCTGGATGCAGCCCCCACACCCAGACGGCCAGGTATCCCCATGTCATTGCGCGACGCTCTCCGCATTCCCAGCCGCGACATCACCGACGAGGCGGTCTACCGCGACCGGCGGCGCCTGCTGCAGGCCCTGTCGCTGGCACCGGCCGCACTCGGCCTGGCCGGCTGCGCCGGCGCCGAACCACCGCCCCCGCCCAAGGTCACCGTGACCCCCGAACAGGCCCGCCAGGGCTTTCGCACCAGCGAGACGCTGACGCGCTACGAGGACGTCACCAGCTACAACAATTTCTACGAGTACGGCACCGACAAGACCGACCCCTCGAAGGCAGCCAAGACCCTGCGCACCCGCCCGTGGGCGGTCAAGGTCGGCGGCGAATGCGACAAGCCCGGCACGCTGGACCTGGACGCCCTGCTCAAGGGCCTGACCCCGGAGGAGCGCGTCTACCGGCTGCGCTGCGTGGAGGGCTGGTCGATGGTGATCCCGTGGACCGGCGTGCCGCTGGGTGAGGTGCTCAAGCGCTTCGCGCCGAACTCGAAGGCGCGCTATGTCGCCTTCACCACCCTGGCCGACCCCAAGCAGATGCCGGGCGTGGCGTATCGCTCGATCGAGTGGCCCTACAAGGAAGGCCTGCGCATCGACGAAGCCATGCATCCGCTGACCCTGCTGGCCACCGGCCTGTACGGCAAGCCGCTGCCGCAGCAGAACGGCGCGCCGCTGCGGCTGCTGGTGCCGTGGAAGTACGGCTTCAAGTCGATCAAGTCGATCGTCGAGATCAACTTCGTCGAGAAGATGCCCGAGACCGCCTGGCACGAGCTGCAGCCCAGCGAATACGGGTTCTTCTCCAACGTAAACCCGGCGGTGGACCATCCGCGCTGGAGCCAGAAGACCGAGCGGCGCATCGCCGGCACCGCCAGCAAGCTGTTCGCCGAACGCATCCCGACGAAGCCGTTCAACGGCTATGCCGACCAGGTCGCATCGATGTACGCGGGCATGGACCTGAGGAAGTGGTTCTGAGCGCGGCGACCGTCCGCCGCCCGCCGCGGCCGACCAGCGCCGGGATCATCGTCGCCAAGACGGTGGTGCACCTGGCCGCGCTGGCGCCGCTGGCGTGGCTGGGCTGGCAGTTCTGGCAGGTCTGGCAGACCGGCAGCGACGCGCTCGGTGCCGACCCGGTGGCCGAGATCGAGCACCGCACCGGCTTGTGGGCGCTGCGCCTGCTGATGGTCACCCTCGCCCTGACGCCGCTGCGCCAGCTGACCGGCCAGGCGGTGCTGATCCGCTTCCGGCGCATGCTCGGGCTATACGCCTTCTTCTATGCCAGCGTGCACCTGGTCGCCTACCTGAGCCTGGACCTGCGCGGCTACTGGACGCAGATCTTCGAAGAGATCCTCAAGCGCCCCTACATCACCGTCGGCTTCACCGCGTGGCTGCTGCTGGTGCCGCTGGCGATTACCTCGACCCAGGGCTGGATCCGCCGCCTGAAGCGCAACTGGGGCCGCCTGCACAAACTGGTCTATGCGGTCGGCGTGCTCGCCGTGCTGCATTTCTGGTGGCTGGTGAAGTCCGATATCCGCGAGCCGGCGCTGTATGCCGGCATCCTCGCGGTGTTGCTGGGCTGGCGGGCCTGGAAAGCGCTCAGCGCGCGCCGAACCATAGCAGCGCGCTCAGCACCGAAGCCAGCAGCACCGCGCTGAGCAGCAGCCAGGGCCAGCGCCGCAACCGCGCCGGCGACTGATCGGTCGGCGCAGGCGCGGGCGGCTGCGAATAATGCCAATCCCGCTCGGTTTCCGGCTCGACCGGCTCGGCCTGCTGCAAGGGTTGCTCCAGCACGAAGCGGTGCTGGCCGTCGAAGACGATCTGGTCGCCCGGCTGCAGCCAGCAGTCGCGCACCGCCATGCCGTTGACCAGGCTGCCCTCGTGGGAGGCCAGGTCGCGCAGCAGGATGCGTCCGCCGATCGGGTCCAGCCGCGCATGCCGCGGCGCGAATGCCGCATCGTCGATGACGATGTCGGCGTTGGCGTCGCGGCCGATCAGGCGTGCCTTGTCCAGGGTGAAGCAGCGTCCGTGATGGCGGCCGCCGACGCCACGCAGCACCAGGTGCGGATCGCCCGACAGCGTGTCCGGGTCGACCGCCGGCACCCGCGGCTGCGGTGCCAAGCCGCCGCGCAGCACCATCTCCACGCCATCGGCATAGACCGCGTCGCCGGCGCGCAGCAGCGCCATCCGCTGCACCGGGCGTCCGTTGACGTGGATGCCGCGGATACCGTTGGCGACCTGCAGCCACAGGCCACGGCGGTCCAGGCAGAACTGCGCCAACAGCAAGGCCCCCTGGGTGTCCTCGACCAGGCGCACGTTGCCCGAGGCATGGCGCACGATCCGGTGGACACCGGGCTTGAGGGAGTGGTCCGGCTGCTGCCGGTGAGTGAAGTGAACTAGCAGGTCGCGCACGCGGCGCAGCCTAGCAGGTTGCCACGCCTGCCAGAAGCCGGCGGCGGCGGTCAGTCTCGGCGGCAGGACTTGAAGTGGACGGCGTTGCAGTCACCGTGGTGGCAGCGACAGCACTTGGAGCGGATCGCTGCGCCGCGCACAATGCGCGCCCCATCAGCGCGCTACGGAGCGCCCATGTCCCAGATCGATATTCGCCAGGCCCACACCCAGTCGCCTGAGCAGGCGCGCGTCGCCATCGAGCAGGCCGCGCAGAAACTGCAGGAGCGTTTTGGCCTGCGTTCGCAATGGCAGGGCGATCGCCTGACGTTCAATGGTTCGGGCGTGGACGGCGCGATCGAACTGCTGCCGGGCGCGGTGCATGTCACCGCCACGCTGGGGTTCCTGCTGTCGGCGATGAAGGGCATGGTCGAGGCCGAGATCCGCCGCGTGCTGAGCGAAAAGCTGGGCTGAACCGGCGTCCGCCGCGCAGCGGGACTTCACCCGCCCGATGCAAGCGCCCGACTAGGCTGGCAGCCATCGATCCGCCCACCAGGAGGCACGCCATGGCGACCGCCCAGCCGAACAACAACCGCAATCGTCGCCGCGACACCGTCGAAGACGAAGACGAGGGTTTCCAGGCCCAGGCCGAGCAGTGGTCGCGCCGCCTCGGCGAGTCAGCGCAGCACGTCTGGTGGGCGGGACTAGGCGCCCTGCAGCGCGCCCAGGCCGAAGGCAGCCGGCTGTTCGATACCCTGGTCCAGGAAGGGGCCGAGGTCGAACGCGACGGCCGGCGGCGCGCCGAGACGCGCGTCGACTCGGTGCGCGAAGAAGTGGAAGCGCGCGTCGACCAGGCCCGCGACACCGCGGCCAGCGGCTGGAACCGGATCGAGCGTGCCTTCGACGAGCGCCTGCGCAATGCACTGCGGCGCCTGGACGTGCCCGAGCGCGAGGAACTCGACGCGCTGCGCAAGCAGGTGCAGTCGCTGCGCAGCCAGGTCAGCAAGCTGCAGGCCGGCCAGCGCGCGGCGCAGGCGGCGGCGCCATCGGCCTCCGTCGATGACGGCGAGCCCGGACCCTCGGTGCCGCCAGGCATCTGATTGCGGCGGAATTGTTGCAAAGCAACAACCGTTTCCCCACAATCGGAATGGCCCGCCAGTCCACCAGAAGACCGTTTGCTCCCCTCCCCTCACGGCTTCGGACTGGCGGGTTTTTCATGTCCGCGCCCGGCCGCTGCGAGCCCTCCTGATCAGCGCGACGATGCCGATATAAACTGCCCGGCACTCCGCAACACGTCGCCCTTCGGGTATCGCATGTTTTCCTGGATCCTTGCCCTTGTCCTGGCTTTAGTCGTCTGGATCGCCGCCACGCTCTATCTGTGGCTGGTGCGCCGGCGCAACAACGAAACACGCGCCGGGCTGGCGGCCCTGGCCGGCCTGCATTGGCGCGACTTCTCCGAGATCGTGCGGCGCGCCCTGCACGACCAGCGCGGCTGGCACCTGAGCACCCACCAGCCCGAGGACGACGCCGGCCCGCGCAGCGATTTCCTGATGCGCGACGGCGATGGCGGCCAGTGGATGGTGTCCTGCAAGCACGGGCGGGCCTACCGCATCGGCGCGGCGGCGGTGAACGAACTGGGCGCGGCGCTGCGCCTGGCCGGTGCCCGCGGCGGCCTGCTGATCACCGAAGGGCGGATCGAGCGCGAGGGCCTGGCCGCGGCGGACAAGCAGTCGATCGAGATCCTCGACGGCCGGCGCATCTGGCCGGTGCTCAAACCCTACCTGGCGCCGGAACTGGAAAACCGCATCGTCCGCGGCGCGCGCCACCGCGCCCAGCGCCACACCGGCATCGCGGCGCTGGCGTCGCTGACGCTCGGCCTGCTGGTCGGGCTGGGCTATCTGTCCTCGCACCCGTCCGATCCGGACCCGATGGCGGACGCCATGGCCACAGCCACCGCCACGGCCAAGCCGATGCGCGCGCCGCAAGGCGCTGCGGCCGCCCCGAGTGCGGGGGCGTCTTCGCCGGCGTCGGCGCCCGCGGCCGCCGACGCGGACGAGCTCACCCCCGACCCGGCCACCCTGGACCGCTACCAGGCCTCGGTGTCGCGCGCGCTCGCGCAGACCCCGGGAATCACCCGCGGCATCTGGCTGACCCGGATGACGCTGGCGGTCGATCGCGAAGCCGAAGACGCGGTGGTCTGGCCGATGATCTGCCGCGAAGTCGAGCGCTATCCGGTGCTGCGCACCGTGCGCGTGCAGCTCAATCCACGCCCGGGCATCGATGAGCCGGTGCGCTGGCGGCAGTGCAGCACGATCTGAGCCAACAACCGCGGCGGGTCAGCGCAGGCCCGGCGCGAATCGCGCCACCAGGTCGTAAGCGCTGCCGATGAACCACTGCCGCACCCAGGTCACCGGCCGGTCGCCGCGCCAGGTGCGGCGCTCGATCACCAGGCAGGCGGTGCCTGGCGCAGTCTCCAATTGCATCGATTGCGCGGCATCCGCGTTGACCGCGCTGATGCGGTGCTCGGCGCGCGTCCACGGTACGTGCCGCAGCAGCCAGCCGCCCGGAGGATGCGCGGCGAAATCCTGCTGCAACGCCTCGGGCACGGTGGCCGGATCGATCAATCGATACTCCAGCGCGAACGGCCGGCCATCGGCCAGGTGCCGGCATTCCAGCACCAGCACGCGCCCGCTGTCGCCCAGCGCGAGTTCTTCGTCGCGGCCGGCACGCGGATGCCGCAGGCTGCGGCGCAACAGTTCGAAGCGGTAGTCCAGGCCGCGCGCGCGCACTTCCGCTTCGATGTCCGGAATCTCCAGCGCGACCTGTTCCAGGTGCGGATGCGGACGCGCCACGAACGAGCCGGCACGGCGGCGGCGCTCGATCAGGCCGGCATCGGCGAGCTGGGTGAGCACCTTGTTGACGGTCATCCGCGAACAGCCGTATTCGGCCATCAGCGCATGCTCGTTGGGAATACGGTGGCCGGGCGGCCACTGGCCGTCGACGATGCGTTGCTGGATGTCGCGACGGATGCGCTGATGCAAGGTGGCAGGCGCGTCGCGCTCTGCGCTGGCCGGCACGCGCGCGGAAGCGCCCGAGGTACTCATGCCTCGAGCAGCCGTCGCAGCATGCCGGCATAGCGCGCGGCAACGGCCTCGCGCGCGACATGGCGGCCGTCCCGCACCCACTGCCGGCCGCCGCGCCAGACCGAGCGCACCGCGCCGCCGCGTGCGGCGAAGATCCAGCTGTCCAGCAAGGCATCGCCGGCACGCGCGGCCAACGCCGGGTGCCGGGTGTCGAGTTCGACCAGGTCCGCCGGCGCGCCGACCTGCAGCCCTGCCGCCACGCCCAATGCCTGCGCGGCGCCGTCCAGGGCCTGGCCGAACAGCCAGCGGCCGCTGGAAGCGCCGTCCTGCGCCAGCACATTGCGCCCGCGCAGTTGCAGGCGCTGCCCGTACTCGAGCAGGCGCAGCTCTTCGGCCGCATCGATCAGCACGTTGGAATCCGAGCCCACACCGAAACGCCCGCCCGCCTGGGCGAACGCCTGCATCGGGAACACACCGTCGCCCAGGTTGGCCTCGGTGACCGGGCACAGGCCGGCGACGGCGCGGCTGGCGACGATCGCCTGCAGCTCGTCGGCGGTGACATGGGTGGCATGCACCAGGCACCAGCGCGCATCGACCGGCGCATGCGCGTACAGCCACTCGACCGGGCGCTGGCCCGACCACGCCAGGCAGGCGTCGACCTCGCGGGTCTGCTCGGCGATATGGATGTGCACCGGCCCGTCGTTGAGCGGCAGCAGCGCGGCCAGTTCGTCCGGGGTGACCGCGCGCAGGCTGTGCGGGGCCACGCCCAGCACCGCGTCGGGCAATGGCGCGAGCGCGGCGCGGCAGGCTTCCAGCAGGCGCGCGAAGTCGTCGATGCCGTGGATCAACCGGCGCTGCGCGGGGTTCGGCGCGGCGCCACCGAAATCCGCATGCGCATAGAACACTGGCAGCAAGCTCAGGCCAATGCCGCTGGCCTGCGCGGCCGCGGCCACGCGCACCGACATTTCCGCTGGCGCGGCGTAAGCGCCGCCGTCGCGGTCATGGTGCAGGTAATGAAATTCGCCGACGCGGGTGAAGCCGGCTTCGAGCATTTCGACATATGCCTGCTCGGCGATGGCCTGGAAGCTGTCCGGGTCCAGGCGGTCGAGGAAGCGGTACATCAATTCGCGCCAGCTCCAGAAGCTGTCGCCGCTGCGGCCGCCGATCTCGGTGAGGCCGGCCATGCCGCGCTGGAAGGCGTGGCTGTGCAGGTTGCCCAGGCCGGGCAGGACCGCGCCGACCCGTACATCGTCCGCGCGCGCCGGCGCGCCGGTCTCGACTGCGCACCAGTGCCGGCCGTCGGTTTGCAGCCGTACCGAAGCGGTCCAGCCGCCCGGCAGCAGCGCCTGTTCGGCCCAGAAAGCCACGGACTCGCGTTGCGGATGGGGAGCTTGCTGCACTGCCACTGGACACCCTCCTTTGCCGGCTTTTATTGTATAGACATATTACGTCGAGCGCCCCGACATGCATTGCGACACGCTCTGGCACAACGCCCGCCTGATCACCCTGGCCGAAGACAACGGGCTGGGCATCGTGCAGGACGGCATGCTGGCCTGCCGCGACGGCCGTATCGTATTCGCCGGTGGCGCCGGCGACGCGCCGGCCTGGCAGGCAGCCGAACGCGTCGACTGCGGCGGGCGCTGGATCAGCCCGGGCCTGATCGACTGCCACACCCATCTGGTCTACGCCGGCAATCGCGCCCACGAGTTCGAACAGCGCCTGCGCGGTGCGAGCTATGCCGAGATCGCGCGCGCCGGCGGCGGCATCGTCTCGACCGTGCGCGCCACCCGCGCCGCCGACGAAGACGCGTTGATCGCGGCGAGCTTGCCGCGGCTGGACGCGATGCTGGCCGAAGGCGTGACCACGATCGAGATCAAGTCCGGCTATGGTCTCAGCCTGGAGGACGAGGCCCGCCAGTTGCGCGTGGCACGGCGGTTGGGCGAGCTGCGCCCGGTCGAGATCGTGCCGACCTTCCTCGGCGCGCACGCGGTGCCGCCCGGTTGCGAGGCGCAGGCCTACATCGACGAAGTCTGTTCGGTGATGATCCCGGCGATCGCCGCGCAAGGGCTGGCCGAGGCCGTCGACGTGTTCTGCGAGGACATCGCGTTCTCGCGCGCGCAGGCCGCGCAAGTCTTCGCGGCCGCGCGCGCGCACGGCCTGAAGATCAAGATCCACGCCGAGCAGCTCAGCAACCAGCATGGCGCCGAACTGGCCGCCGGCTTCGGCGCGCTGTCGGCCGACCATATTGAACACCTCGACGCCGCCGGCATCGGCGCGATGGCCGCCGCCGGCACCGTCGCGGTGCTGCTGCCGGGCGCGTTCTATTTCACCCGCGATACGCTGGTGCCACCGATCGCCGCGTTGCGCGAGGCCGGCGTACCGATGGCGCTGGCCACCGACTGCAACCCCGGCACCTCGCCGCTGACCAGCCCGCTGCTGGCGATGAACATGGCCGCCACGCTGTTCCGCATGACCGTGGACGAGTGCCTTGCCGGCTTCACCCGCGAGGCGGCGCGCGCGCTTGGCCGCGGCGATCGCCAGGGCCGGCTGCTGGCCGGCTACGACTGCAACCTGGCGCTGTGGGACATCGAGTCGCCGGCCGACCTGGTCTATCGCATGGGCTTCAATCCGCTGCACGCGCGCGTCTGGCGCGGCCGCACGACGACGACTTCACGGAGATCCGCATGAGTTCCCCCCTTGTGTTGCGCCCTGGCGCGGTCAGCCTCGCGCAATGGCGCGATCTTTATCGCGGTGCACCCGCACGCCTGGATGCGGCCTGCCTGGCCGCGGTCGAGCGCAGCGCCGGCGCGGTGGCCGACATCGTCGCGCGCGGCGAGCCGGTGTACGGCATCAATACCGGTTTCGGCAAACTCGCCAGCGTGCGCATCGAGCGCGACGATCTGCAGCAACTGCAACGCAACATCGTGCTGTCGCACGCGGCCGGGGTCGGTGAGCCGATGCCGGTGCCGGTGGTGCGGCTGATGCTGGCGCTCAAGCTCACCAGCCTGGCGCAAGGCGCCTCGGGCGTGCGCATGGAGACGCTGGCCCTGCTCGAAGCGATGCTGGTGCACGACGTGGTGCCGGTGGTGCCCTGCCAGGGTTCGGTCGGCGCGTCGGGCGACCTGGCGCCGCTGTCGCACCTGGCCTCGGTGATGATCGGCGTCGGCGAGGCCTGGCTCGGTGGCGAACGGTTGCCGGCGCTCGAAGCGCTGTCGCGCGCCGGCCTGCAGCCGGTGGTGCTGGGCGCGAAGGAAGGCCTGGCCCTGCTCAACGGCACCCAGTACTCGACCGCGTATGCGTTGGCCGGGCTGTTCGAGATCGAGACCGTGTTCGGCGCCGCGCTGGTCGCCGGTGCGTTGTCGGTGGAAGCGGCCAAGGGTTCGGATACGCCGTTCGATCCGCGCATCCATGCGCTGCGCGGCCAGCCCGGGCAGATCGTCACCGCGCAGGCCTTGCGCACGCTGATGGAGGGCTCGGCGATCCGCGAATCGCATCGCCAGGGCGACGTGCGCGTGCAGGATCCGTATTGCCTGCGCTGCCAGCCGCAAGTGATGGGCGCGGCACTGGACGTGATGCGGCAGGCGGCGTCCACGCTGGCAATCGAAGCCAACGGCGTCTCCGACAATCCGCTGGTGTTCGCCGAGACCGGCGAGGCGCTGTCGGGCGGCAATTTCCACGCCGAGCCGGTCGCCTTCGCCGCCGACATGCTGGCGCTGGCGGTCTGCGAGATCGGCTCGATCAGCGAACGCCGCACCGCGATGCTGGTGGACCCGGCGCTGTCCGGCCTGCCTGCGTTCCTGACCCCGCGGCCCGGCCTCAATTCCGGCTTCATGATCCCGCAGGTCACCGCCGCGGCGCTGGTGTCGGAGAACAAGCAGCGCGCCTACCCGGCCAGTGTCGATTCGATCCCGACCTCGGCCAACCAGGAAGACCATGTATCGATGGCCGCGCACGGTGCGCGACGCCTGCTGGCGATGGCCGAGAACGCCGCCCACGTGGTCGGCATCGAGTTGCTGGCGGCCGCGCAAGGATGCGATTTCCACGCGCCGCTGCGTTCCAGCCAGGCCCTGGAAGCCGCGCGCGGCCTGCTGCGCGCGCAGGTGCCGATGCTGCAGGAAGACCGCTATTTCCATCCGGACATGCTGGCCGCCACCGCGCTGGTCCGCTCCGGTGCGCTGGCGCGCAGCGCCGGCCTGGCATTGCCCGGCGTGTGCGCGGACTGACGCACGCCTCACGAGGAGAACGCAATGGACGCCCTGCCCGACTGGCTGACCCTGCATCGCGGCAACGCGCCGCTGATCATCAGCTTCCCGCACACCGGAACGGATTTTCCGCCCACGCTGACCGAACGCTTCGCCTCGCCGTGGCTGGCGCAACGCGATACCGACTGGTGGGTGCACCATCTGTACGACTTCGCCATCGAAGCGCTGGGCGCGACCACCTTGCGCACCTCGATCTCGCGCTCGGTGATCGACGTCAACCGCGATCCCAGCGGCGCGTCGCTGTATCCGGGCCAGAACACTACCGGCCTGTGCCCGCTGTCCACCTTCGACAACGAGCCGTTGTACTGGCCCGGCGAGCAGCCCGACGACGCCGAGATCGCGCAGCGCCGCGCGCAATGGTTCGACCCGTATCACGCAGCGTTGCGCGCGGAGATCAAGCGCCTGCGCGCGATCCATCCGCGCGTGGTGGTCTATGACGCGCACTCGATCCGCTCGCGCATTCCGCATCTGTTCGACGGCGAGCTGCCGCAGTTCAACCTCGGCAGCAACCTGGACACCAGCTGCGATCCGGCGCTGACCGATGCGATCGAACGCGCCTGTGCCGGCAGCGGGCTCAGCCATGTGCGCAACGGACGCTTCAAGGGCGGCTGGATCACCCGCCACTACGGCGCGCCGGCCGACGGCGTGCATGCGATCCAGATGGAGCTGGCCTGCCGCGGCTACATGCAGGAACCGGACCTGCCCGCGCCCGGCAACTGGCCCACGCCGTGGCTGCCCGAGCGCGCCGCCACGCTGCGCGCGGTGCTGTGCCAGGTATTGCGCAGCTGCCTGGAATTCGCCGACTCATCTGCCTCGCCTTCGTCTTCAAGGAATTGCCCATGACGGCCAACGACAAGACCCGCCGCGATCCTTCGCGCGTCATCCACGCCCCGACCGGCACCACCCTCAGCGCCAAGAGCTGGCTGACCGAAGCGCCGCTGCGAATGCTGATGAACAACCTCGACCCGGACGTGGCCGAACGTCCGCAGGAACTGGTCGTCTACGGCGGCATCGGCCGCGCCGCGCGCGACTGGGAATCCTTCGATGCGATCGTGGCCGCGCTCAAGCGGCTGGAAGACGACCAGACCTTGCTGGTGCAGTCCGGCAAGCCGGTCGGCGTGTTCCGCACCCATGCCGATGCACCGCGTGTACTGATCGCCAATTCCAACCTGGTGCCGCGCTGGGCGAACTGGGACCACTTCAATGAGCTGGACCGCAAGGGCCTGGCGATGTACGGCCAGATGACCGCCGGCAGCTGGATCTACATCGGCGCGCAAGGCATCGTGCAAGGCACCTACGAGACCTTCGTGGAGATGGGCCGCCAGCATTACGGTGGCGACCTGTCCGGGCGTTGGCTGTTCACCGGCGGCCTCGGCGGCATGGGTGGCGCGCAGCCGCTGGCCGCGGTGATGGCCGGCGCCTCGTGCCTGGCGGTGGAATGCCGCAAGTCCAGCATCGACATGCGCCTGCGCACCGGCTACCTGGATACCTGGACCGATTCGCTGGATGAAGCGCTGCGCTTGATCGACGAGTCGTGCCGAGCGAAGAAGCCGCTGTCGGTCGGCCTGCTCGGCAACGTCGCCGACGTGCTGCCCGAGCTGCTGCGCCGCGGTGTGCGCCCGGACCTGCTCACCGACCAGACCTCCGCGCACGACCCGGTCAACGGCTACCTGCCGCTGGGCTGGAGCGTCGAACAATGGGACGAGCGCCGCGCCAGCGCGCCGAAGGAAGTCGAGCACGCCGCGCGCGCCTCGATGGCCGAACACGTGCGCGCGATGCTGGGCTTCCACCGGCTCGGCGTGCCGACCGTGGACTACGGCAACAACCTGCGCCAGATGGCGCTGGAAGAAGGCGTCGCCGATGCGTTCGAGTTCCCCGGCTTCGTGCCGGCCTACATCCGTCCACTTTTTTGCCGCGGCGTCGGCCCGTTCCGCTGGGCAGCGCTGTCGGGTGATCCGGAGGACATCCGCAAGACCGATGCCAAGGTCAAGGAACTGATCCCCGACAACCCGCACCTGCACCGCTGGCTGGACCTGGCCCACGAGAAGATCAAGTTCCAGGGCCTGCCGGCGCGCATCTGCTGGGTCGGCCTGGGCGATCGCGACCGCCTCGGCCTGGCCTTCAACGAGATGGTCGCCAGTGGCGAACTCAAGGCGCCGGTGGTGATCGGCCGCGACCATCTGGACTCGGGCAGCGTCGCCTCGCCGAACCGCGAAACCGAAGCGATGCGCGACGGCTCGGACGCGGTGTCGGACTGGCCGCTGCTCAATGCCCTGCTCAACACCGCCAGCGGCGCGACCTGGGTCTCGCTGCATCACGGCGGCGGCGTCGGCATGGGCTTCTCGCAGCACGCCGGCATGGTCATCGTCTGCGACGGCAGCGAAGCGGCCGCCAAGCGTATCGCGCGGGTGTTGTGGAACGACCCGGCCAGTGGCGTGATGCGGCACGCCGATGCCGGTTATGAGATCGCGCTGGATTGCGCGCGGGAGAAGGGTCTGGATCTGCCGGGGATTCTGGGCTGACCTGGGTCCATGCAGGAGCGGCTTCAGCTGCGACCACCGGAGCCCTCGGTCGCGGCTGAAGCCGCTCCTACAGTAACCTTGCAATCCTGATGAGCCTGCCCCCCACCCTACGCACCGTCCACGCGACCCGCTACGTCACCCCGTTGCGCGAAGGCGGTTCGCTGCCGGCGGTGATCGAGGCCGACGACGACGGCCTGTACGTGATGAAGTTCCGCGGCGCCGGCCAGGGACCGAAGGCGCTGGTCGCCGAGCTGATCGGCGGCGAGCTGGCGCGTGTGCTGGGCCTGCCGATGCCGGAAATTGTCTTTGCCGAACTCGACCGCGAGTTCGCGCGCACCGAGCCGGACCCGGAAATCCAGGACCTGATCCGCGCCAGCGAGGGCCTCAACCTGGCCCTGGATTACCTGCCCGGTGCGATCAATTACGACCCGGCGGCGATGCGGCCGGACCCGGCGCTGGCGTCGCGCATTGTCTGGTTCGATGCGTGCATCTCCAATGTCGACCGCACCACCCGAAATACCAACCTGATGGTCTGGCACCGCCAGCTGTATCTGATCGACCATGGCGCTTCGCTGTACTTCCACCACGACTGGTCCAGCGCCGGCGATGCGGCGAGCAAGCCATTCGCGTTGATCCGCGACCACGTGCTGCTGCCGTTCGCCGACGATATCGCCGGCGCCGACGCCGAACTGGCGCCGAAGCTGGACAAGGCCACGATCGAGGCGATCGTCGCGCAGGTGCCCGAGCAATGGCTGCTGCCGGATCCCGCTTTCGCCGACGTATCCGCGCAGCGCCGCGCCTATGTCGATCACCTGGTGCAACGTCTGGCCCAGCGCCAGGTCTTCGTCGAGGAGGCCCTGCGTGCCCACGCCGCACACCTATGACTACGCGATCATCCGCGTGGTACCGCGGGTGGAGCGCGAGGAATTCATCAACGTCGGGGTGATCGTGTCCTGCCCGACCGCGCGCCATCTGGAGGCGCGCATTGAATTGGACGAGGCGCGGCTGCAGGCGTTCGCGCCGGCGCTGGATGTGGAGGCGCTGCGCCCCTATCTCGCCGCGATCGAAGCGATCTGCCGTGGCGATGCGGATGCGGGCCCGATCGCGCTATTGCCGGCGCGCGCGCGCTTCCATTGGCTGACCGCCAAGCGCAGCTCGATCGTGCAGATCTCGCCGGCGCACGTCGGCCGCACGACCCAGCCCGAACGGATCGTCGAGCACCTGATGGACCGGATGGTGCGCGTACCGATTTAAGCGGCGCGCAGGCTAGTTCCAGATTCTTCTCCCGTCAGTGAGGCGGCTGCAATTCTGCGGCTTGCGGAGTGGGGTTTTATTGAGGGGCGCGCGGGCTGTGGGCGGTTTGTTTCGTCGGCTTACGGTGCGGGCACCGCCCTGACGGGAGGGGGCTGGCCCGGCTCGGTTGGACATCCTGTCCAACTCGCTTAGCGCGGACATCCATGTCCGCTGGCCACCCCCTCCCGCCAGGACGGCGCAAGGCGCGTTGTTATTACGGCTTCGATCGAGGCGCGCCGGGAGAGCAGGAGGAGGAGAGCCTGGCTCCTCATTGCCATCGGTACCCACCTGATCCCGGCTTCGATGTAGGAGCGGCTTCAGCCGCGACCGCCGAATCCCCCGGTCGCGGCTGAAGCCGCTCCTACATGAAGCATTAAAGACCTTCTCGAAGCCAGGATTAGGCAGATGCCGGTGACGAGAGGGAGCTACAGGCCACCGCACACACCACGCGCCCCCTCAATACCCCTCACCTCGCAAGCCGCGGAACCCGCAACCGCCTGGCCAACAGGAGAAGTGCCTTCATTCAAACCCTCACAACACGGGCCCGAACGAAGGCGGCAACTCGGCCGTGCCCCATTGCTCGTTGGGCGCGCTGCCCAGATCGAACTCAAGCTTGCCGCCACGCCTGACGAAATCAGCCGGCAGCCAGGCACGGTCGCTGTCGCGGCCGTCGACGCGCAAATGCTGTACATAGGGCGCGTCCAGCGCGGCATTACGGCCAACGATCTCGATGCGCGCGCCATCCGGACGCTGGATCGTCGCCCGTGCGAACGACGGACTGCCCACCACCAGCTCGGCACGGCCCGGATACACCGGATACAGCCCCAGCGCCGACCACACATACCACGACGACATCTGCCCCAAGTCGTCATTGCCGGAAATGCCTTGCGGCGTGTTGGTCCAGATCTGCCGCATCGCCGCGCGCACCGTGGCCTGCGTCTTCCACGGCTGACCAAGGAAGTTGTACAGCCACGGCGAAGCGATCGACGGTTCGTTGTCCAGCTCGGCGTGCAACGGCCCGGACTTGGTCACTGCCCAGCTGCCATCGGGATTACGGAAAAAGGCATCCAGCCGCGCGATGGCCGCCTCGCGCCCGCCCAGTTGCGCGAACAGACCGGCTGGATCGAACGGCACCATCCACAAGTACTGCGCGCCGCTGCCTTCGACGAATTCCTCGTCCGAAGCAGGATCGAACTTCGTCCAACTGCCGTCGGCATTGCGCGGCTGCAGGTAACCGCCCTGCGAGGTGGCCTGCGGATTGAACAGGTGCCGCCAGCCACCCGAACGCTGGCGGAAGCTGCGCGCGCCGTCGCGATCGCCGGCCGCCAGCGCCAATTCGGACAGACCGAAATCGGCGGCGACCCACTCGAGCGTATCCGACACCGAGCCCCAGCCCGGCGCGCCGACCGGCAGGTAGCCCAGGCGTAGCCATTGGTCCAGGCCGGGCCGCTGGCCCACGCACAGCACCGGGCAACCAGTGCGCGCGAGATCCTTGGCGGTCGGCACGGTGGCCGCGCGCTTGAGCGAGGCATAGGCGCGCGGCAGGTCGAAGTCGCGCCCGCCGAAAGCGTGGATCGCGGCCAGCGACGGCGGCGAAGGATCGCCGTTCATCACCCCGGTCGCCCCGGTCAGGTGCGTCCAGCGATCCCACACGCCGCCGTTCTGCTCGGCCTGGTTAAGCAGCGACTGGGCGATGTCGGAACCGCGCTGCGGATCGAGCAGCGTGACCAGTTGCAACTGCGAGCGGTAAACGTCCCAGCCGGAATAATTGGCGTACTGCGCATGCTGTTTGCGCGACAAGCGGTGCACCGCGCCGTCGAAGCCGCGATAACGCCCGTCGCCATCGCTGTAGAGATTCGGCGCGAGCATCGCGTGGTACAGCGCGGTGTAGAACACGCTGCGCTCATCGTGCGAACCGCCTTCCACGCGGACCTGGCCAAGCAGGCCGTTCCAGGCCGCACGCGTAGCCGCCTGCACCGACTCCAGGGTCGTGCCGGTCGGCGCTTCGCGCGCAAGATTGGCACGCGCACCGGCCTCGTCGACGTAGGAGATGCCGATCCGCACGTTCACCACCGCGCCCTGCGCGGCATCGAAGGCGATCCACCCGCCCGCGCCCTTGCCGGCCGGCGGATGCCCGCCATCGCCGTAGCTGGTACCGCCGCTGCCTTGCGCGTTGCCGGGCTGCAGCGCGGCGTCCTTCCAGGTACCGCCGACGCTGAAGGGCTGGTCGAACTCGGCGACGAAGTGCAGCGTGTAGTAACTCTCGCGCCGGTCGTCGGCCAGATAGCCGCAGAAATTGCCGCCCGTCACCGAGCCGCTGACGGTGCGCGTGGCCGGGTCGATGTGGATCGCCGAATCGCTGCTGCCCACTTCGCTGTCGCTGGTGCGCAACAGCAGGTTCGCCGGCTTGCCGGCCGGGAATGCGAAGCGCCCCAGCGCCACGCGCTCGCCGGCGCCCAGCGCCACCGCCACCCCGTTGTCGAGGCTGAGCGTGTAGGCGCCGGGGCTGGCCTGTTCCTTGGCGTGATCGAGCACGCTGGCATAGCGCAGGCCGGCATCGACCGACGACGGCGAAACCTCGATCGGCACCGTCACCGGCATGATCGGGATGTCGCCGCCGGCACCGGCGCAACCGGTGCCCGAGACATGGGTCAGGCTGAAACCGCGGATGCCGTTGCCGCGCCATTCGTAGCCGCCCGGCGCGGCGATCGGCAGGCGCTTGCCCGGCAATGGCGTCTGCTCGGGACTGAAGGCGACCATGCCGAACGGTCGGGTCGGCCCGGGGTAGACATTGCCGCCGTTGGTGGTGCCGATGAAGGGATTGACCTCGGCCGCGAAGTCGCCGGCATTAGCGACTGGCGAAGAAGCCGCGCAGGCGGAAGCAAGCGGCAGCAGGGTGCAGGTGGCGATCAGCAGCGGTCGGAGCATCGACGGATCCCGGAGCGCAGGCGTGGCGGCGCGGAACCCCGATATTGGCGTTTGGATCGATCAAAAACCATGGGTCGAAAGTCCTGCCTACGCGCCGGGCGGAGCATCGACCCCTGCCCCCCTGAACCATCGCGACGCAGCCTCGACGACTTCGCCGGGCTCAGCGATCCCCTCCGCGGCCCAGGCCACGATGCCGTCGGGGCGTACGAGCACGGCGCTCAAGCCAAGCCGGTCCTGCGCGTCGCTGGCCACATAGGCGACCTGGTCCGCCCAGCGATTTGCCAATCCGGCAAGCGGCGCGCGCGAGCCAAAGTCCAGCAACAAGCCACGCCCCGTTCTCAACAGTTCACCGAGCCTCGTGCCATCGGCCAGTTCGAAGTCCGGCGCGCTGCGTCCGACCAGCGGATGCCCGTCACCGAGGTCGTAGCGAATGGAAACACCCCACACACGCTCAGCGAAATAGGTCGCGCCGTCACGCGTATCGATCAGGTCACGGACGATGGCCTCAAGCGCGCGCGAACTCTGGCTCGGCCGCATCAGCGCGACCTGCGCCCGCGACCAGTCGAGGACTTGCGTCCCGACCGGGTGGCGCTCACTCCAATAGCTGTCGAGCAGCCCGTCCGGCGCCACGCCGCGGACCGTCGCGGCCAGTTTCCAGCCCAGATTCACCGCGTCGCCCAGCCCGAGGTTGAGGCCCTGCCCGCCCAGGGGCGAATGGATGTGCGCCGCATCGCCGGCCAACAGCACCCGCCGGTTGCGGTAGGCGCTCGCCTGGTAGGCACGGTCGGTCCAGGTCGTTGCAAGGTGCAGCGCAGTCAAGGTGACCTCCGTGCCGGAGACACGGCGCAGCACCGACTGCACGTGGTCGAGGGTCAGCGCCTGCGCGCGATGGAAAATGCCGCCGTCGAACTCGACCATCGCGATCGTGCCGGGCCGCGAATAGGTATACATGCCGGTCGCTGTGTAGTGGCGGCCGGGGCGGAGGCGCTCCGCGTCGGCGAGGCCCACCTCAACGGAATAACCGGTGAACTCCGGATCGGTACCCGCGAACTCGAAGCCGCCGGCCTTGCGAACAGTGCTGCGGCCGCCATCGCAACCGACCAGCCAGCGCGCGACGAATTCGCCGCCCTCCACGAGGACGGTCACGGTTTCATCCGATTGTTCGAGGCCCTGGACAGCGATTCCACGCCGGATCTCGGCCCCCATCGCTTCCGCACGATCGGCCAACGCACCTTCGAGAGATGCCATCGCCACCGCCATGTGGGTGCTCGCCGGACCGGGAAGCCGGTATGGCCACTTCGATGTGTCGAGCTGGTCTTGGTAGAACTGGATGCCCGCGAAATGCCCGGCGGGCCGACGAACCTGTTCCATCCAATGCGCCCCGGCCGGCGCGCGGCCGGTTGAGCCATCCCTGGAAAGCTGCAGCGTCGCCAGCTCGTCCAGCCAGCCTCGACGGTAAAAGGCCTCGATGGTCGGCGCGGACAGACCGCGCATGCCGAACGGGAGCCGCTTCAAGGCCGAGTCCGGGTCGCCGGCCTGCTCCAGCACCAGCACCGAGAGACCGGCCAGGCGCAGTTCGCAGGCAAGGAACAGACCGACGGGACCGGCCCCCGCAATCACGACGTCGTAGATCAAGGCGCACCTCAGGCGGCTGCCGGGATTGGCATTGACGATAATATTACACTGAGTGTAAGTTCTGGACATGAACAGCAGAATGCCGAATCAGCCCGATCTCCGGGGCCGCAAGAAGGCGCAGACGCGTCAGAAGATCTCGAATGTCGCCACCGAGCTGTTCGTCGAACGCGGTTTTGAGCAGGTCTCGGTTGCCGAGGTCGCCGAAGCGGCGTCGGTCGCCAGGAAGACGGTGTTCAACTACTTTCCCCGCAAGGAGGATCTCGTGTTCGATCGCGAGGACGAAGGGCGGGCGTTGGTGCATCAGGCGCTGCGCGCGCGTGGCGAGCAGGCGCCCCTGCAAGCCTTCCAGGACCTGATGCGCCAGCTGGCAGCGCAACAGCATCCCCTCTTCAGGATCAGCGAGCGGCCGATCCGCTTCTGGCGCATGGTCAACGAAAGCCCGGCCCTCACGACGCACGCTCGCCAGTTGCAGGTCTCGCTCGCCGATGACCTGGCAGGCATGCTTTCCGAGGCGTTGGGCAGGCCCCGTCCCGACGCCGATGCGCGCCTCGCGGCGGCGATGCTGATGTCCACGCTGGTCATCGCATACGGTGAGGCGCTCGGCGCCTTCCGCGACGGCAAGGAGCCGGGCGAGGTGTTCGTGGGCGTGATGGAACGCGGCTTCGCCGGCGTCAACACGGCACTGGCCGGCACCCCGTATGTCTGACGGAAGATCTTCGCCCGCGGGGGTACTCCAAAAGAAAACGCCGGCTTGCGCCGGCGTTTCCGTTTACCGGGCCGAAGCCGCGATCAAGCCTGCGGCGGCGTTTCGGCCGGCGCGGCGGCCTCGGCCACTTCACCCGCTTCCTCGCTCTCTTCCAGCGAGGCATCCAGGCGTTCGACCGCCTGCAGCTTCTCGCCCTTGGACAGGCGGATCAGGGTGACGCCCTGCGTGTTGCGGCCGACCCGCGAGATCTCGGTGCCGCGGGTGCGGACCAAGGTGCCGCCGTCGGAAATCAGCAGCACTTCGTCGTGCCCGCCCAGCTTCACCGCGGCCACCAGCTTGCCGTTGCGCTCGGTGGTCTGGATGCCGATCACACCCTGCGTGCCGCGACCCTTGCGCGGGTATTCGCTCAGCGGGGTGCGCTTGCCGTAGCCGTTCTCGGTGGCGGTGAGGATGTAGGCGACACTCTCATCGATGCCGGTTTCGACGGTCTCGTCGATGCCGACCTCGATCGTCGTCTCCTCCGCGCTTTCGTCTTCGCTCTCGTCCTCGCCCGCGCCGCCGGCCGATTCGGCGACGATCAGGCTGACCACTTCCTCGCCATTGGCCAGCTTGATGCCGCGCACGCCAGTGGCGGTACGGCCCATCGAGCGGACGCGGTCTTCGCCGAAGCGCACGGTCTTGCCGTTGGAGGCGAACAGCAGCACATCGCGCTCGCCGTCGGTCAGCGCCACATCGACCAGCGCATCGCCCTCGTCGAGGTTGATGGCGATCTTGCCGCGCGCCAGGCGGAACGCGAACTCGCTGAGCGGGGTCTTCTTGACCGTGCCGTTGCGGGTGGCGAAGAACACGTACTGGCCCTCGGCGTATTCGCGCACCGGCAGCACCGCCTGCACGCGTTCGCCGGATTCCAGCGGGATCCAGTTGATGATCGGGCGCCCGCGCGCGTTCGAGCCGGCCTCGGGCAATTGGTGCACCGGCAGCCAGAACACCTTGCCGCTGCTGGTGAAGGTCAGCAGCGTGTCATGCGTATTGACCAGCCACAGGTGGTCGATGAAATCCTCTTCCTTGGTCGCCGCAGCACTGCGGCCGCGGCCACCGCGGCGCTGCGCGCGATAGGCGCTGACCGGCTGGCGCTTGGCGTAGCCGGCGTGCGACAGGGTCACCACGACATCCTCCGGCGCGATCAGGTCCAGGATGTCCAGGTCCTCTTCGCTGTGGCGGATCTCGGTGCGGCGCGCGTCGCCGAACTCTTCGCGCACGTTGATCAGCTCGTCGCGGATCACCTGCAGCAGCACATCCGGGTTTTCCAGGATGCGGATCAGCCCGGCGATGGCCTCCAGCAGCTGCTTGTATTCCTCGGTGAGCTTGTCCTGCTCCAGGCCGGTCAGGCGGTGCAGGCGCATTTCCAGGATCTGCTGCGCCTGGATCTCGGTGAGCTGGTAGAAGCCATTGACCAGGCCCACGCCCTTCGGCAGGTCCTCGGGCTTGGAAGCTTCCGCGCCGGCGGCGCCGAGCAGCGCGCCGACCAGGCCCGGTTCCCAGGTGCGCGCCAGCATCCGCTCGCGCGCTTCGTTGGGATTGGACGAGGTCTTGATCAGCTCGATCATCTCGTCGATGTTGGCCAGCGCGACCGTCAGGCCTTCCAGCACATGGGCGCGCGCGCGCGCCTTGCGCAGCTCGAAGATGGTCCGGCGCGTCACCACTTCGCGGCGATGGCGGATGAAGGCTTCCAGCATCTGCTTGAGGTTCAGCAGCTGCGGGCGGCCGTCGACCAGCGCGACCATGTTGATGCCGAACACCGACTCCATCTGGGTCTGCTGGTACAGGTTGTTCAGCACGACCTCGGCCGATTCGCCGCGCTTGACCTCGATGTAGATGCGCATGCCGTCCTTGTCGGACTCGTCGCGCAGCTCGCTGATGCCGTCGAGCTTCTTTTCCTTGACCAGCTCGGCGATCTTCTCGATCAGCCGCGCCTTGTTGACCTGGTACGGGATCTCGGTGACGACGATCGCTTCGCGGCCGTTGTCGGCCACTTCCACTTCGGCCTTGGCGCGGATGCGCACGCGGCCGCGACCGGTGCGGTAGCCGGCGATGATGCCGGCGGTGCCGTTGATGATGCCGGCGGTCGGGAAATCAGGGCCGGGGATGTATTCCATCAGCCCGTCGACGTCGATCTGCGGGTTGTCGATCAGCGCGATGCAGGCGTTGATCGACTCGACCAGGTTGTGCGGCGGGATATTGGTCGCCATGCCGACCGCGATACCGGCCGAGCCATTGACCAGCAGGTTCGGGAACCGGGTCGGCATGACCGTCGGCTCCAGTTCCTTTTCGTCGTAATTGGGCTGGAAATCGACGGTTTCCTTGTCGATGTCGGCGATCAGCTCGTGGGTCAGGCGCGACATGCGCGCCTCGGTGTAACGCATTGCCGCCGCCGAGTCGCCATCGACCGAACCGAAGTTGCCTTGGCCGTCGACCAGCAGGTAGCGCAGCGAGAACGGCTGCGCCATGCGTACCAGCGTGTCGTAGACCGACTGGTCGCCGTGCGGGTGGTACTTACCGATCACGTCGCCGACGATACGCGCCGACTTGTAATACGGCTTGTTGCTGTGCGCGCCAAGTTCGTTCATGGCGAAGAGCACGCGCCGATGCACGGGCTTGAGGCCATCGCGTGCATCCGGGAGCGCGCGTCCCACGATCACGCTCATGGCGTAATCGAGGTAGCTCTTGCGCATCTCGTCTTCCAGGTTGACCTGGATGATTTCCTTGGCCGTTTCTGCCATTCGCTGCCCGTATCTTGTTCAGTTTGGAGGCCGGAAAGCCATGGCGCCCTGCGCGTTTGCGCCGGCGGACTTTCAACCGGTCGATTGTACCACGGAGCGGCCATTTCGCCCTGTCCGGACAAGTACTTGAGCCGACTCGGGCGCATCGGCGGGCGGGCGCTCGAACTGCGACACGCCGCGGTGGGAGCGGCTTCAGCCGCGACCGTGGGCCGGGCCTGGCACGGCATCGCCTGCGCTGGAGGACATCGGGGCTGAAGCCCCTCCCACAATGTGCGACCGACGGCCGGTCGCGGCTGAAGCCGCGCCTACAGCTACCCCAGAAGCATCTGGAACAAAGCGGAAACACGCCGTTGTAGGAGCGGCTTCAGCCGCGACCGTGGGTCGCGCCCGTCATGGCCTCGCCTGCGCTGTAGGACGTCGGGGGCTGAAGCCCTCCCACCGCGCGCAACCCACGGCCACGCGGTCGCGGCTGAAGCCGCTCCTACAAACAGCGAACGACATCGCCTCGGGTGGAAAGCCCCCTTTGTTAAGGGGGCGCGGCGGCAGCCGCGGGGATAGGCAAGGTCGTAGTTGGGGCCCGCGGTTTTGCGCAGCACAACCGTGGGGGCACAGCCCGCGCAGCGGGATGAGCCACGCTCACGCCCCGAACAGCGCCCGCATCTTCTCGGTAGTCGGCTGCTCGATGACCCCGCGCTCGGTCACCAGGGCATCGATCAGATGGCCGGGGGTGACATCGAACACCGGGTTCCAGGCCTGGATGCCCTCGGCCACCGTGCGGGTACCGCCTATGCCGAACAGTTCGCCCGGGTCGCGCTGCTCGATCTCGATCTGCGCGCCATCGGCCATGTCCATGTCCACCGTCGAGGACGGCGCCACGACCATGAAGCGCACGCCGTGGTGGCGGGCGGCGATGGCCAGCTGGTAGGTGCCGATCTTGTTGGCGGTGTCGCCGTTGGCGCAAATCCGGTCCGCGCCGACGATCACCCACTGCACCGCGCCGGTCTTCATCAGGTGCGCGGCCGCGGAATCGGCGATCAGGGTCGCATCGATGCCGTCCTGCTGCAGCTCCCACACGGTCAGCCGCGCGCCCTGCAGCCACGGCCGGGTCTCGCCGGCGAACACGCGGCCGATACGTCCCTGCGCCATGCCGGCCCGGATCACTCCGAGCGCAGTGCCGAAACCGGCAGTGGCCAGCGAGCCGGTATTGCAATGGGTCAGCACACCGCTGCCGGCCGGGATCAGCGCCGCCCCCAACGCGCCCATGTGGCGGTTGGCGGCCAGGTCTTCGTCGGCAATCGCCTGCGCTTCGTGCTCCAGTACCTGGCACCAGTCCGCGCCGGCATCGGCCAGCGCGCGGCGCATCCGCGCCAGCGCCCAGGCCAGGTTGACCGCGGTCGGCCGCGCCGCGTTCAAGCGCTGCAGCGCCGGCTCCAGCCTGGCGAGCGCCTCGCTACCCTCGCCAGCCTCGACCCCGCGCGCGGCCAGCACCACGCCCCAGGCGGCGGCAATGCCGATCGCCGGCGCGCCGCGCACCGCCAGCGCATGGATCGCATGGGCAACGGCATCGCTGTCCTCGCAGCGGACATGCTCGACCGCGAACGGCAGCTTGCGCTGGTCCAGCAATTCCAGCGCGTCGCCGGTCCACAGGATCGGGCGGATATGGTCGTAGCGTGCGTAGTCGATGGCGTCGTCGTTCATCGGGCCATTGTAATCGGCGTCGATGCGGCCCCGCTCAGTTGACCAGGAATTCGCCGCGGCAGCCGCCGTCGACCCAGACCCCATCGCGGCTCCAGCCCCAGTTGTCGCCTTCCACGCAGGCCGTGCCCGAAAGCTGCCGGTCCAGGCGCACGTCGTGCTCGACGGTGATGCCGCACATGCGCCGCACGTGGCTCTTGGATTCGCAGGTCACCCGGCGCGCCACGTCGACGAAACCGGAGCCGTCCTCGGCGCCGATCTCGAACTCGCCATCGCAGCCGCGCGACACCCAGATCTCGTTGCGTCGAACGCCCCAACTGCGCCCTTCCTTGCACGGCCATGCAGAGAGCTGGCGCAACAAGCGCACCGGCGCGCCCCGCAGGATCACCGGGCAGCTCTGCTGGCGACCATCCGATTCGCAGCGCAGCACGCGCCGGGTCAGGGCCACCGAAGCGACCGGCATGCGCGCACGGAACTCGCCGCGGCAGCCCAACGCGACCCAGATGCCGCCACGCTCGACATCCCATTCGCTGCCGCGGATGCAACTGTTCTCCGACAACTGCCGCACGAGTTCGACACCGCGTTCGGTCTCGATCGGGCAATGCACCCGCCCCATGTCCTTGGACTCGCAACTGACCTGGGTCGGCAGGGCTGGCGGCGCGGCCACGGCAGGACGCGCCTGCGACAGGCTCGCCAACGCGCACAGACCCAGCAGCCACTTCGTCACACGCGCCCCCGTCGATGAATCGTGCCGTCAATCGGCCATGCCTGCGATCACACCACCGTTGGCGTGAAGAACGCAATATGAAGTGCGCGCGGCAGGACAGGCCTGCGCTCAGGCGCGCGCGAAGTCCAGCGCCAGCACGTCGGCGATGCGCGCCGTACCGCGCATCGCCATCAACAGCCGATCCACCCCGACCGCGACGCCGGCGCAGTCCGGCAGCCGCGGCAAGCTCGCCAGCAAGCGCTCGTCCAGCGGCGGCAGCGGCAGGCCACGCGCCGCCCGCACCCGGTGATCGCGCAGGAAGCGTGCGCGCTGCTCCTGCGCATCGTTGAGTTCGTGGTAGCCATTGGCCAGTTCGTAGCTGCCCAGGTACAGCTCGAAACGCTCGGCGACCGGGCTGTCGCCGGCGTGTTCGCCCGCACGGATCTTGGCCAGCGCGCACTGCGTCGCCGGCCAGTCGTGCACCACCGTGATGCGGTCGGCGGCGAAGCTCGGCTGCAGGTGGTGGGTCATCAGCAGATCCAGCCAATCGTCACGGCCCAGTCCGTCCGGCTCGATCCGCGCCTGCGCCAGCGGCGCCTGCAACGCCGCCAGATCGGCGGTGAACGGATCGAACCCCAGGCCATCGATGAAGAGCTGGCGATACGTGGTCACCCGCAGCGTCGCCTCGCGATCGACCAGCGCCAGCGCCGCCCGCACCAGCGCGACCGTCTCATCGGCCAGGCGGCGATGGTCCCAGCCGACCCGGTACCACTCCAGCATGCTGAACTCCGGATTGTGGCGGCCGCCGGCCTCGCCGTTGCGGAACACCCGCCCCAACTCATAGCAATCGCCCACCCCCGCCGCCAGCAGTCGCTTGAGCGGATATTCCGGCGAGGTGCGCAGCCAGCGCAGCGGCGCGCCAGCATCGCGGTGGCCGCTGAAGCGGGTCTGGAAGCTCTCGATGTTCGGCTCGGTATTGCCGGCCCCGGACAGCACTGGCGTTTCCACTTCGAGCACGCCGCGCTCGGCGAAGAAGCCGCGGATCAGCGCGTTCAGCGCGGCGCGCAGGCGCAGCGCCGCCAGGTCGATGGTCTCGCTGGACGCGGTCATCCGCCGTGCTTCCGCAACAGCGCCAGCAGCTGCGCCTCGTCCCAGACCGGCACGCCGAGTGCCTGGGCCTTGTCGAGTTTGGAACCGGCCTCGCTGCCGGCCACCACGAACGAGGTCTTCTTCGAGACGCTGCCGGCCACCTTCGCGCCCAGCGCTTCGAGCCGCTCCTTGGCCTGCTCGCGGGTCAGCTCGACCAGGGTGCCGGTGAGCACGGCGGTCTGGCCGTCCAGCGGGCCGGCCTGCAGCTGTTCGGCAGCGGGCAGTCGGTCCAACAGTGCCTGCAGGCCTTGCTGGGCACGCTGCGCGAAGGCGTCGTGCGCCTGCAGCCACTCGGCCAGCGATTCGGCCACCGCGGCCGGAATACCGGCCTCGACCCAAGCGGCCGAATCCTGCGCACGCAGCGCATCGAAGGACGGATAGGCCTGCGCGATCTGCGCCGCGCGAACCGCGGTGACCTTGGGAATCTCCAGATCCTCCAGCAACTGCGCGAAGCCGAGCTGGCCGTGCAGCTTCGGCGAAGGCGCGTGGGTGTCGCCGATGCGCACGCCGCGCGCCAGCAGGTCGTCGATCGCCTGCTGATTGCCGGGCTGGTCGAGGAAGTGGCCGATCGAGCGCGCCACTTCGCCGCCAATGTCGGGCACGCGCTTGAACAGCGGCCACGGCAAATGACGGATCAACGCCAGGTCACCGAACCACTGCGACAAGGCCTTGGCCGTGCTCTCGCCGACATGTTCGATGCCGAGCGCGAACAGGAAGCGCTCCAGCGTGGTGTCGCGGCTGTTGTCGATCGCCTCGATCAGGTTCTCGGCCCACTTGGTGGCGATCTTCTTGCGGTTCCAGTCGAACGCCGGCAAGCCGATGCGCAACAGGTCCGACGGCCAGCTCGCCGGCGCTTCATCGCCATCGCCGGCCACCTCGGCCACGCTCTTCTCCAGCCGCGCATAAGCGCCGGCGGACAAGTGATCGCGCGCTTCGCGCAGCAACGCCGGCGGACTTTCGGCGCCGCTGACCAGGCGCAGTTGCAGCAGTTGGTCCAGGCTCAGCCGGTACAGGTCGGCCACGCCTTGCACCAATCCGCTTTCGACCAGCACGTCGATGAACTTCTCGCCCAGCCCGTCCACGTCCATCGCGCGGCGCGACACGAAGTGGCGGATCGCCTCCTTGCGCTGCGCCGGGCAGGTCAGTTCGCCGGAGCAACGCCAGACCGCCGCGCCCTCCTCGCGCACGATTTCCGAACCGCAGACCGGGCATTGCCGCGGCATCTGCCATTCCACCGTGCCGGCCGGCCGTTGCTCGGCCACCACGCTCACCACCTCGGGGATGACGTCGCCGGCACGCCGCACGATCACCGTGTCGCCGACGCGCACGTCCAGCCGCGCGATCTGGTCGGCGTTGTGCAAGGTGGCGTTGGTGACGATCACTCCGGCCACGTGCACCGGCTGCAGGCGCGCCACCGGCGTGGCGGCACCGGTGCGGCCGATCTGGATCTCGATCGCCTCCACCGTGGTGGACTGCTCCTGCGCCGGGAACTTGTGCGCGATCGCCCAGCGCGGCGCGCGCGCGACGAAGCCCATTTCGCGCTGGCCGGCCAGATCGTCCAGCTTGTAGACCACGCCATCGATGTCGAACGGAAGGCTGTCGCGCCGCTCGCCGATGCGGCGGTAATAATCGAGCAGACCGTCGGCGCCGTGCACCACTTCCACCAGCGAACTGACCGGGAACCCCCATTCGCGTAGCCGCGCCAGGATCTGCGAGTGGCTGCCGGGCAGTTCGCCACCACTGACCTCACCCAGCCCGTAGGCATAGAAGCTCAGCGGGCGCTGCGCGGTGATGCGCGGGTCGAGCTGGCGCAATGAACCGGCCGCGCCGTTGCGCGGGTTGGCCAGCACCTTGCCGCCATGCAATCGCGCCTGCTCGTTGTAGGCCTCGAAGTCGGCGCGCGGCATATAGACCTCGCCGCGCACTTCCAGCACCTGCGGCCAGCGCTTGCCGCGCAGCTTGAGCGGAATGGCCTTCACCGTGCGCAGATTGGCGGTCACGTCTTCGCCGGTACTGCCATCGCCGCGAGTGGCGCCCTGCACGAAGACGCCCTCCTCGTAGCGCAGGTTGATCGCCAGGCCATCCATCTTGGGTTCGGCGGAGAAAGCTGGACGCGGCAGTTCGAGGCGCTCGTCGATGCGGCGGACGAATTCGCTGACTTCCTCGTCGCTGAAGGCATTGCCCAGCGACAACATCGGCACCGCGTGGCGCACCTCGGCAAAGCCGCCGCCGGTCGCCGGCGCGTGGCCGACGCGCCGGGTCGGCGAGTCCTCGCTGGCCAGCGCCGGATGCTGTGCTTCCAATGCTTCCAGTTCGCGCATCAGCCGGTCGTACTCGACGTCCGGAATCTGCGGCTCGTCGAGCACGTGGTAGCGGTAGTTCGCGTCCTCGATGCGGGCGCGCAGCTCAGCGACGCGCTGGGCGGGGTCCGGGCGTGCGGTCATGCGGGCGCCATCACGATCAGTTGCTAGGGAGGTGGATTCTAGCGAGCCTGCGGGCAAGACCGCATGAGTCCAGCCCTTGCGCGCCCGCTTGCCGTCGCGCGCGGCCACGGCTAGCGTGCGCTGTCACCTGCCCCGCGGAGTTCACCGTGTCCCTGCCTACGCCCGCCGTCTCCCGTCGCTCGTTCCTGCAGTTGGCCGGCGCCAGCCTGGCCGCCTCCACCCTGGGCGGCGCGCCGTCCGCATTGGCGCAGGTGCCGGCGCCGGCGGCGGCCGCGCTGGACCGCAGGGTCTATCTCAATTTCAACGAATGCCCATTGGGTCCGGCGCCGGCCGCGCTGCAGGCGATCTCGCGCATGCTGCCGTCCAGCGGCCGCTACCACTTCGAGCTGGCCGAGCAGTTGCAGGAATTCTTCGCCAGCCAACTGGCACTGCCGAAGGACCACGTCGCGCTGTTCCCTGGCTCCAGCGATCCGCTCAACCGCAGCGGCCACCTGTTCACTTCGTCCACGGCCAGCGTGGTCGTGCCCGATCCCACCTTCGAAGCCGTCGCCGAAGTGGCCGCCGCGCAGGGCGCGCCGGTACGCAAGATTCCCCTGCTGGCCGATGCCAGCCACGACGTGGAAACGATGGCCCGCGTCGATCCCGCGGCCGGGCTGATCTACGTCTGCAACCCCAACAACCCGACCGGCTCGGTCACTCCACGCGCGCGCATCGAATGGTTGCTGGCGCACAAGCCGGCGCAGGCCGTGGTGCTGGTCGACGAGGCCTACATCCATTACAGCGAGCAGCCGTCCGTCGCCGACCTGGTCACCGGCCGCGACGACCTGATCGTGCTGCGCACCTTCTCCAAGCTCTACGGCATGGCCGGGCTGCGGCTGGGCGCCGCGCTGGCCTCGCCCAAGCTGCTGAAGAAACTCGACGGACTCGGCGGCAATCCGCTGCCGGTGCCGGCGATGGTCGCGGCCTCGGCCAGCCTGCGCGACGCCAGCCTGGTGCCGACGCGCCGCGCCGCCAATGCCCGCATCCGCACCCAGACCATCGACTGGCTGCAAGCACAGGGTTACCCATGCCTGCCGAGCGAATCGAACTGCTTCATGGTCGACGTCCGCGGCGACGGCCGCGCGTTCACCCAGGCCATGGCCGAGCAAGGCGTCATCGTCGGCCGCAGCTGGCCGGTCTGGCCGCAGCGCGTGCGCATCACCGTCGGCACCGAAGCGGAAATGCAGCGTTTCCGCCAAGCCTTCGGTGAAGCGATCAAGACCCTGGCCTGAGCCAGACGGCGAGCACCGTCGGGGCTGAAGCCCCTCCCACCATGCAGGATCAGGCCCACCGCCAATCCAAGCCCCGCACTGTAGGAGCGGCTTCAGCCGCGACCGCGGGATCCCGCAGTCGCGGCTGAAGCCGCTCCTACGAAAAGCGAGCGACATCGCCTCGGGTGGAAAGCCCCCTTTGTTAAGGGGCGCGGCGAAGCCGCGGGGATAGGCAAGGTCGAAGTCGGGGCCCGCGGTTTTGCGAAGCACAACCGTGGGGGCACAGCCCGCGAAGCGGGATGGGCTACGCCCCCTTTGTTAAGGGGGCGCGGCGACAGCCGCGGGGATAGGCAAGATGAAAGCGCCGGATCCCCCAGCGTTTGCGCCGCAAACCTGGGTTCATGTCCCGCAACGCGGGGCATGACGCTGACCAAGGCGTCGCGCGCTTACCAGCGCGGCGCCTTGGTCAGCGGCGGCGCCTGATGCTGCCGGTCATAGGCGCGCAAGTCGTCGCGGATATGCGCGATGCGCTGGCGCCCCAGGGCGTTGCGGCTGTCGTCCAGGACCACGCCTTCGAGCAGTTCGGCCATGCGCTGCACGGTCGGCAGCATCTTCTCCCAGGCATCGAGCGCGGTCAGCGGCGCCGGCAAGGTCAGGAAGAAGGCGATCGCCGGCGTCTCCATCGCGCGGATGTTGGCCATGTCGAAGCTGCCCGGCTTGAGGATGCTGGCCATGCTGAAGATCGGGCCACGCTCGGGATGGCCCTCGACCAGCCGGTGGAAGACATTCATGTGGCCAAACACCAGGCCGGTTTTCTCGGCCGCCACCACGATGTCCTCGCCGCGCAGCACATCGCCGGCCTTGGCGGCCACGAACAGCGAGACGATCTTGTCGAAATCCTGGCTGGGGCGCTTGCCCAGTTCGCTGCTTTCCTCGGCGCTCTCCAGGCCCAGTTCGGGCTGCGAGACCGCCTGGCCGCTGTAGTCGCCCGGCGCCGCGTCGTCCAGGCCGGCGCCGAGGGAAGGTTCGCGGCGATCGCGCGCGCTCGGGTTCGCGCCGTCGCTGTCCACGCGCCGGCCCTGCGGTGGCTTCTTCGGCCGACCGAACAGGAAGATGGCGACGACAAGCAGCAGACCAGCGATCAGGATGCCGATCCGCATCATGGCCATGTCGGACATCAGCAAGCTCTCCGGCAATGGGTCAGTGGGATTATCACTAGCGTGTCAGCTGTGCGACAAAAAGGAAACCCCGCATTGCCGCGCGGTGCCGTTCCAGCCACCGCGCGATGCTGCACCGCACGAACACGGTTCAGGCCGCGCCGGCCAGGCGCGCCGCTTCGGCCAGGTCGACGCTGACCAGGCGGCTGACGCCCGGTTCGCGCATCGTCACGCCGGACAGCTGGTGCGCCGCCTCCATCGTCGCCTTGTTGTGGCTGACGAACAGGAACTGCACCTTCTCGCTCATCTCGCGGACCATGTTGGCCAGGCGGCCGACATTGGCTTCGTCCAGCGGCGCGTCCACCTCGTCGAGCAGGCAGAACGGCGCCGGGTTGAGCTGGAAGATCGCAAACACCAGCGCCACCGCGGTCATCGCCTTCTCGCCGCCGGACAGCAGCGAAATGCTCGACACGCGCTTGCCGGGCGGGCGCGCCATGATTGCCACGCCGGTGTCGAGCAGGTCCTCGCCGGTCAGTTCCAGATAGGCGTGGCCGCCGCCGAACAGGCGCGGATACAGCTCCTGCACGCCGGCATTGACGCGATCGAAAGTGTCCTTGAAGCGGCCGCGGGTCTCGCGGTCGATCTTGCGGATGGCGTCCTCCAGCGTTTCCAGCGCGGTGGTCAGGTCCAGGTTCTGCGCTTCCAGATACTCGGCGCGCTGGGCCGCTTCGCCATATTCGTGGATGGCCGCCAGGTTGACCGGCTCCAGCCGGCGCATGCGCCCGTCGATCTGGCTGACCGCCAACTCCCAGTCAGCGACGCGAGCGTCCTCGGGCAAGGTGTTGATCACGTCCTCGAGCACGAAACCGGCCTTCACCACCGCCGCGGACAACTGCTCGGCATTGAGCACCAGCGCCTGCTGGTCGAGCTTGCGCTGGGAAATGCGCTCGCGCTGCGCCAGCGCCTGCTCATCGCGTTGGTGGCGGGTCTGCTCCAGGCTGCGCAGCTCGTGGTCGATGCCATCGAGCTGGGTGCGCGCTTCGGCCAGCACGCGCTCGGTGCGCACGCGCTCGCTCAGCGCGGCCTGGTGTTCCTGTTCCAGCGTCTCGACCGGCGAATCGCCTTCGCTCAGTTGCGCTACCAGGTCTTCCAGGCGCGTATCGAGCTGGCCGCGCTGGCTGTCCATGCGCTCCAGGGTCTGGCTGAGCGAGACCACCTGCGCGCGCTGCGATTCCAGCGTCAACGCCAATGCGTGCGAGGCGTCGCGCACACTGCGCGCGGCGTCGCGGGACAGGTCGCGCGCTTCGGTCAGCTGGCGGCGCTCGGCCTCCAGCGATTGCCGCGTCCCCTCCAGGTCGCCCATCCGGCCAACCGCGTCCTCCAGCTTGCTGCGTGCCTCGCGTGCTTGCTCGCGGCTGCTGTCGAGGGTTTCGATCAACTGCGCCAGTTCGCTTTCGATGCGCTCGATGCGCAGCTTCGCGTTGTCGACCTTGCCCTGCTGGCTTTGCAACTGACCGGCCAGTTCCGAGACGCTGCGATGGGCCATGTAAAGCTGGCGCTGCGCGTCCTCGCGCTGCTGCTCGGCCGCCAGCAGCTGGTCGCGGAAGCCCGATTGGCGATGCTCCAGCTCGGCCTCGCGCTCGCTCAGGCTATCGATCTGCGCGCGCAATTCCTGGATCTCGCGCTCGCGCAGCAGCGCGCCCTGCTTGGCCGCGCCGGAGCGCGACACCCGCACCCAGCCCTCGCCCAACCGTTCACCGCTGCGGGTGATGACCGAATCCTGCTCGCCGAGCTGGCGCTGCAGCTGGCGCGCCGCGGCCAGGTCGTCCGCGCCATGCAACCGCGCCAGCAGGCGCCGGATTGCCAGCGGACCGCGCACCTTGGCGGCGAGCGACGTCGGCGCGAACTCGCCCTCGCCTGCCTCGTCCGACACCAGCGCGATGCGGCCGTCGCCGAGTTCGCCCAGCGCCTCGACCAGGGTGGCGGGGTCGTCGACCAGCACGCCTTCGATCAGCTGGCCCAACGCGCTTTCGACCGCGTTCTCCCAGCCACTTTCCACGCTGATGCGTTCGCCGACGCGGGCGGCCGAATCCAGCCCGCGCGCCTTCAGCCAGGCCACCGCCGCGCCCTGCTCCTGGCCAAGCGCGGCCTGCTGCAGGGTTTCCAGCGACGACAATCGGCCGCGCGCGGCCTGGGTCTGTTTGCGGGTCTCGGCGAGCTCGGCCTGGCTGGCGCGTTGCTGTTCCTGCAGCGCGGCGACCGACTGCTTGCGCGCCTCGACCTGTTCGCTCAACCCGTCCAGCGAAGCCTTCTGGGTCTCGTGCTGCAGTTGGACCTGTTCGAAGGCCTCGGCCAGCGCGTCCAGATCCAGGCTGGCGCGCTCGCCAGCCAGCGTCTCGCGGCGGCGCTCGGCCTCCAGCGCCTGCCGGTCCAGGTAGTCGACGCGGGTACGTTCGACTTCGCCCGCACGCGAGGCCTCGCCGGTGTCGCGGCTATGGGTTTCCCAGCGCTGTTGCCAGTCGGCCAGGCGCGCTTCGGCGTCGCGCAGCGCTTCCTGCTTGGTTTCGTTCTCTTCGCGCAGCTGTTCGAGCTGGGGCTCGGCCGCGGCCACTGCTTCGCGCAGCACCGCCAGCTTGGCGGCGTCGCCAGTGATGTGCTGGGTCAGCTCCTGCAACTGGCTGTGCGCTTCGTCGCGGGCCTTGTGCAAACGTTGCGAGAGCTCACGCTGGTGATGGATCTGCTGCTCGATGCGGGCCAGCGTGCTGCCGACCTGGTAGACATCGGCCTGGGCCTTGGCCAGCGCATCGGCGGCTTCCTCGCGGCGCACGCGGCCGGTCTCGATGCGGGCCTCGGCCTCGCGCTGCTCGGCGATCAGCTGCTGCAGGCGGGTTTCTTCCTGCGACAGCGCTTCGCGCAGGCCGCGCACGCGCCCGTCCAGTCCGCGGTACTCCAGCGCCTTCCACTCGGCATCCTTGACCCGTCGCTCTTCCTGCAGGGCCTGGTACTGCTCGGCCTGGCGCGCCTGCCGCTTGAGGTGTTCGAGCTGCTTGGTGATTTCTTCGCGCAGGTCGTTGAGGCGGTCCAGGTTCTCGCGCGTGTGGCGGATCCGGGTCTCGGTCTCCTTGCGGCGTTCCTTGTACTTGGAAATGCCGGCGGCTTCTTCCAGGTAGACGCGCAGGTCTTCCGGCCGCGCCTCGATGATCTGGCTGATCATGCCCTGCTCGATGATCGAGTAGCTGCGCGGTCCCAGGCCGGTGCCCAGGAACAGGTCGGTGATGTCGCGGCGGCGGCATTTGGTGCCGTTGAGGTAATAGGCGCTGGAGCCATCGCGGCTGACCGTGCGCTTGACCGAGATTTCGTTGAACGCGGCGTACTCGCCGGCGATGGCGTGGTCGGCGTTGTCGAAAATCAGTTCGACCGTCGCCTGCGACACCGGCTTGCGCGCCGAGGAGCCGGAAAAGATCACGTCGGTCAGCGAGTCGCCGCGCAGGCGGCTGGCCGAGCTCTCGCCCATCACCCACCGCACCGCATCGATGATGTTCGACTTGCCGCAACCGTTGGGCCCGACCACACCCGTCATGTTGGTCGGCAGGTGCAGCGTGGTCGGATCGACGAAGGATTTGAAGCCGGACAGCTTGATCGTGGAAAGGCGCATGGGGCGACGGGTTTCCGGGCGCCGCGCACAGGCGTCGCCGACAGGGAATCAGGGATTTCCGCGGCCAAGCCATTGATCCCGAAGGACCGGCGGCCCGGCGCACGGCAGTGACGAGGGAGTATACCGGGCGCGCCCGGCGAACGAAGGGGGCCACCCGGCCGGCACTTCAACCCGCGCCGGAGCCGGCCCTGGCCGCTTGCGCATCGATGCCGGCGACGTCATGCAGCGCCTGCAGCAACGAGGCGCGGAACATCCCCGCGTGGTCCAGCCCCGTGAATTCCTGGAATCCCACCTCCACCCCGGGAACATCGGCCAGCCGGCAGGCCAGTTGGAAGGCGGCATCGGGCGCGGTCTCCGCGCCCGCCTCGCGTAGCGCCACTGCGTGGAAGTCCCCCGCTGCCGGGGGCGGGGCCCGCCCGGCGCGCTCGTCCGCTCCCAGCGAGAGCAGCACACGCACCCGGCGACCGGCATTGCGCTGGGCGAAGCGATCGAACGGCTCGCCCAGCAGAGCGCCCTTGCACCACCACAACGAAGGGCTGCCGGCGATATGGGTGCGAAACCCGCAGGGCCGGGCCAACAATGCATAGACCACGAAAAGTCCGGCCAGCGAGTGCCCCCACAGCGTGCGCCGACGCGGATCCAGCACCATCCGCGCCTGCAATCGCGGCCAGATCTGGCGCTCCATCAACTCCAGCAACGCGTCCGCCCCGCCACCCACGCCGTCTTGCGGGGGCGCCCCGGGTGGGCATAGGAACGGATAATGGCCGGCACGGAAGGTGTAGTCGCGCACGCGCGCGGACTGCGGTGCGGCCTCGTCGTCGTGGCTGAGGAACACCAGCAACGGGGGCTGCGGCCGCGCCGCCAACGCCTGCAGCAAGGCGCGGTCGAACTCGGCCAGCGCGCGCCAGCCGTCCAGCATCCATAACGACGGCAGGCCCGCCAGCGGCGGCGGCGCGCACGGCACGCCCAGATCCACCCGCCAGCGGCGGCTACCATCCGGGCTGACGACACTGAAGCCTTCGAACCGGTACCCGGCCTGACCGGTCGGCCAGCCCCGCTCCTCGGATGCGATGGTGGCTGCATCGATGCCGGTGAGGTGGCCCCAGAGCCACTTGAGTGCGTGCAGCAAGTTGGACGGCGATGGTGGCAAGACGCGGCTCCCGGCCAAACGATCAGCTTGTTCGTCCGCCCTTCGCCTGCTCAACCGATAAACGACATCGATGTTGCGCCAAGGCGTCCAGGCCATGGCGGCGCCCCAAAAGAAAGGTTCTTCTCCCGTCAGCGGGACGCGCGATCTTTCGCGGCTGACGGGAGGGGGATTTATTGGGCTCTTCTCCCGTTGGCGGGACAGCTTCATTTTCTGCGGCTTGCGAGGTGGGGGTTATTGAGGGGGCGCGTGCGCTGTGGGCGGTTTGTTTTGTCGGCTTACGG
>Ga0160434_100115_pt1 | contig 46054 bp, 63 predicted proteins | sample HID1973I_E0MG_FD_108273 | JGI IMG/M metagenome (GOLD analysis project Ga0160434, IMG submission 108273) | Enriched mosquito-associated microbial communities from UW Madison campus, WI, USA - HID1973I_E0 MG | ecosystem: Host-associated > Arthropoda: Insects > Digestive system > Unclassified ... | reverse complement strand
TCGTTGCAACACCCTGCGAAGCGTCAGGTTGAATCAGTGGGGTGGCTGAGGGGATTCGAACCCCCGACCACTGGAATCACAATCCAGTACTCTAACCAACTGAGCTACAGCCACCACTGAAACTGTTCCGGCGGTGGGCGAGCCCGATGCCGAAGCAAGTCCGCTATTTTTCAGGACACGGCCGCGGAATGCAAGCACTGCGCCTCTACGACCCGGCGGGCTCGTGCCGATCCGGCCCGTTTCCATCGGCCGACTCGCGCGCCTCCGGAACGCCGCCCCGCCCACCTCTCACTGCGGGCAACCCAATATTGCTGAACAGGCGAACGGCGAACGACCAACGCGCGAAGCGTTCCTCCGGACCATCGAGCGCGCCGCCCGAATGGCCAGGTGCCCGGCCGATTCAAGCCGGCCGAGCGCTTCGCCGGCGCAGCCACATGAAGGGAATGGCGATCAGCACCGCCAGCAGGACGTACACCAAGATGGCGACCAGCACCGATTTCTCGTCAGGGAAGTTGGTACTGGCGATCCCCATGGCCACCCCCGGGTGACGGGTGGCAGCCGCCAGCGAGAGGGCCGTACGGTCCCCCGTTGTGCCGCTGCCGAGCACATGGCCAGCAAGCAACCCCGCCACGATCATGATGGCCAAGGCCAGGATCGTGCCTTCGCCAATGACGCGGGCGATGACCGGCAGCAACATCACCAGCAATGCCAGCGCGCAAAGCGCCAGCATCAGCCCGGCCACCTTGCCCAATACATCGGCGGCGCGCTGCGCGTGCTTGCCCAGAACCTTCTGCAACACCAGCCCGAGCAACAGCGGGGCGATGATCGTAATCACCAGGGTCATGGCGAGGTTGGCAAACGAGATGCTTGCCTGGGTATGGAAGATCAGCCCGAACAGGTGCAATCCCACCAACGCCACTAGCGGCGATACCAGCGCCGCGCCCACCAGCAGCCCCGTGGCGTACTGTCCTTCCGCCCCAGACTTGAGCTGCTTCTTCGGCAACAGCGGCGGGACGGGCGATACCGACAACAGCAGGATGGCAATCTCCACTTCGCGCCTGAACTGGAAGCTGATGACCAATAGCGTGGCCACCAGCGGCACGACCAGGAACATGGCGACAAAGGCACGCAGTCCAAGCCGCCAATGCTTGAACATGTAGAACACATCGCCGCCACGCGCCTCCAGCCCCAACGCCAGGACGTTGAGGAAGACGCTGAGCACGATCAACAATTTGAATGTCGCGATGCTGTCCAAGGCGAACTGTCTTCCCAGGGAGACGAGGCGTCGGCTGGCCGCGCCGTGTCAGTCGCGGCCCTTGCTCATGAATTGCTCGACCACGTTGGACATGTCGAAGCTCTTGCCGCCTTGCACCGGTGGATACTTCGCCAGCGTCATCAAGTGCTCCTTCATGAGTTCACCCAGTGGGCCGGTCTGCCACGAGACCTTCTGGATAAGATGCCCATAGGAGTCGCTGGTGTCGTAACTCTCGAACGGGTCCATGCGGATATTGAAGACCAGCGGCTTGCTACGTCCGACAATGTTGCCGTAGTAGTCCTCGGCGGTGGAAAAATGCCACTTCCAAGGCCCCATCCGCAACGCGGTCAGCCTGGACTCGTTGTAATGGAAGATGTAGTTGCGTGCCGATTCCTCCGACTTGCCAAGCCAGTAATCGAGGTTGTTGACGCCATCGATGTACTGCTTCTTTTCCTTCAGCACCTGCTCGTTCACATCGGTCACGCCTGCCGCCACGGCCAGGGTGGTAAACATGTCCTGGTGCGCCTGGATGCCGTTCTTCAGTTGCAGCGGCGCGATGACGCCAGGCCAGCGCAACATGGAGATCACGCGAACGCCGCCCTCGTAGGTGGTCATCTTCTCGCCGCGCCAGGGCGTGGTAGCGCCGTGCGGCCACGAAGAATGCTCGGGCCCGTTGTCCGTGGAGTACCAGACGATGGTGTCTTCCTCCAACCCGTTCTCCTTCAGGAACTCGGTCACCAGGCCGACGTCGTGGTCGTGCTGCAACATGCCTGAACCATGCAGATCGGCCTCGGAGGTGTATTTTTCCGCCGCATAGCGCCACTTGTCGTTCAAGCGCGTGTACAGGTGCATGCGGCTGGTGTTGAGCCAGACGAAGAAGGGTTCGTCGGCGTCCTTGGCCTTCTTCATGAAGTCCAGCGCCTTGGGGATGAACTCCGAAGCATCCACGTCGTGCATCCGCTCCTGGTGCAAGGGACCGGTATCGACGATCTTCTGCTTGCCGACGCGGCCAAAGCGCGGATCCTCGGTATTGTCATCGACATCGGTGGCCCAGCTGTGGATCACACCGCGGGCGCCGAACTTCTTCTCGTAGTTCTCCAGACTGCCCGCGTAGGCCTTGGCGAAGTGCTGGTAGTCGCGCTGCTCATCCTCTTCGGACACGTTGAGGTGGTAGAGATTGCCGAAGAACTCGTCGAAGCCGTGGTTGGTCGGCAGGTGCTCGTTGCGGTCACCCAGATGGCTCTTGCCAAAATGACCGGTGCGGTAACCGGCCTGCTTCAGCACCTCGGCCAGGCAGGGAGAGGCTGGTTGCAGTCCCAGCGCATCACCAGGCTGGCCCACCGTCACCATGCCGGAGCGGATCGGATACTGCCCCGTGATGAAAGCTGCGCGCCCCGCGGTGCAGGACTGCTGCCCGTAATGGTCGGTGAAACGGATGCCTTCGTAGCCAATGCTGTCGATGTTGGGCGTGGTGTAACCCATCGTCCCCAGCCCGTAGGCGCTGACATTCTGCCAGCCGATGTCGTCGCCCCAGATCACCAGTATGTTGGGCTTCTTCTTCGCTTTCACCGCGTTCATGAGGCAACTCCCGCTTGAGTGGCAAGCCAGGAGTTTTGCGATGGCGAAGGGTGCCTGGCCACCGTACTTTTACGCAATCCAGTAGTTTTACTTAGCAGTTCACGTATACGAGCTGAGTGGGTCAGGTGCGCAGCTGCTCACCGGCCTCAACGCTTCGGCGGTAGTCCGCGCGTACGAGCTGGAATAGGAAAACGCAAGTGGCAGGCAACGAGCTAATGAAGCGAGCAGTTGGCGCATGAACTGTCCGCGCGCCAGGTGAGGCGACGCCAAAGCCACGTTCAAGCCATTGGCCACATGCCCTGAAATGGCGCGCCCGACAGGACTCGAACCTGTAACCGCCGGCTTAGAAGGCCGGCGAACGGTGCTTAAAAATCAAGTACATGCCGCAGCTTATTTTCCGGACTTGAACCCGTCAAGTCATTGATCTCTTTGGAACCGATAGAGACTTTTCTGGAGAAGGCGAGCCATCAAAAAGCCCACCTCAACGACGCGAGAGCCGTGTGCCGTACCACGTGAGCATGGACTATCCAGCAGGAACCGCGGCAGGAAAGGTCCAACTGCCTTCGAGTATTTGCGGCTGTGGACGATACAACCGAACCATGTAGTTCCAACCAGGGGTAATTGGCAGGCAGTTGACCGTTGAAGCAGCGCAGTCGCCAAACTGGACCGTGACCTTGCCGTCGTCTCCACGTTTTCCCGTAATGCTGTTGATGGAATAGGCATTGAGGCTATTGGGCTGGAAGTAGCCGTCCTTCGTGTAGACCGTAATTGACCAGAACGCATCCACCGGCACGTCGCCGACAGTGAGTCGATACGGGGTCTTGCCGTCGTTCTTCTCTGGAAACACGTTGAGGTAGATCGCGTCTTTGTCAGGATTCAGGCCCCACGCTGAGGCTGCCGCAATGAGCCGACGAACCGGGTCGACCGCAGCCCTATCTGGGCCGGCCGCGTAGCGCATGTCTGGCAGAGTCTCGGACAGTGCGAGCAGCGAATCGCGGACCTTTTTCTGGCTCACCGGATCCCATGCCGGCACCTCGAACTTGCCCGGACCCCCGGGCTGGCTGAAGCTGATTGCATCCTGCAGCTTGTGCGCGGCTTCCAGGTCGGCTGGATCGTTGGGGTCAGCGAGCGTCCGGATGCCCACCAGCGCGTAGCGGGTGCCGACATCCTCCCGGGTCAATGTATGACTGCCGGCGCCGTAGAACACGGCCGGGTTCAAATGATCCTCATTGATCACCAAAGCCGACATGAAGCGATTGCCGCTCTCAGGCAGGGTCAGAGTCACCGGACCGGCATCCAGGTCGAAAAGCGCCGACGAGTAGATCGTGTCGCGATTGAGCCGGATGACCAGTTGCTCCTCCACAGGGGCCGGTGCGCGTCGGTGCTTGATCGTGCCGAACGCACCATCCTTGGCCTGAGCTGCCATGTACGTGTCCGACTCTGCGCGGATGAAGTTGTCGGCTGTGACGAGGATCTTGCCATCGGCGTTCTTCTTCCAGAACTGCTCGGCGCCCAGATCCGGAACCGCACCAGCAGAAGAGGGCTTTGCATCCGCCGGCTTTTCAGTGCCGGTTGAAGGTGGGACGGAGGCTTGCTGCTCTGGGGCGCGAGAACCGGAACACGCCCCTAGGAGTACGACCAGCGTGGCGGCGAAGACTGGGCGTAGGGATCGGAAGTAGGACATGCGGTCACTCCGGCTCTGAGGTTGGCGGGCCTGCTTCGGCAGAGCCTACACCCCGGCCGATGCGGCAGCGTGCACGGGCTGACCATGAGCCCGGGGTATCCGGTCGCAATTCACGCCACATGAACGCCCTTCGCTCATCTTTACGTGCAACAGACCCTCGTAGCCACCCGGAGCTCCGATGAAGAACCCAGTGTCCACGGCCGCCGCCTTGCTCGCCCTGGTGGGGGCGACCACCCTTGTGGCCTGCAAGCCCGCCGCCGACGAGGCCGCCAAGCCGGTTGCAGGCGCGTCGCCCGTAGCTTCCGCTTCCAAGCCTAGCGTGCCCGATTCGCAGGAAGCCCGTGCCATCGCCAAGGACGCATATACCTGGGGCTATCCGCTGGTGGAGGGCTACAAGACCATGTACCAGCAGGCCGTCGACACCGGCGGCCCGAACTTCCATGCGCCTTTCAACAAATTTGGAAGCAGCGCCAATGTCGCCACACCGAAGGACACGGCAATCATCACGCCGAACTCGGACACACCCTATTCCTTCCTCTGGATGGATCTGCGCGCCGAGCCGGTCGTGATATCGCTGCCGGAAATGGGAGCAGAACGCTATTTTTCCGTGCAGTTGGTCGATCTTTACACCTACAACTTCGCCTATATCAACAAACAACTGACAGGTGGCAAGGCAGGCTCTTTCATGGTGGCAGGGCCCAACTGGAAGGGAGACACGCCCCCAGGAGTAAGCAAGGTATTTCGCGCCGAAACACCCCTGGTGTACGCATTGGTCCGCACTCAGCTGTTTTCGCCGGCTGATCTAGAGAACGTCAAGGCGCTACAGGCGCAGTACAAGGCGCAACCATTGAGCTCATTCCTGGGCACACCAGCACCGGCCGCTGCCCCTGCGATCGACTTTCTGCCTTACGATGCGGCCCGCGCCAACGGCGTTGGCTTCTTCGAATATCTAAATTTCCTGCTGCAATTCGCTCCGACCCACCCCAACGACGCGGCCTTGCGCGAGCGCTTCGCCCGGATCGGGATCGAACCTGGCAAGCCATTCAACAGCGAGGCGTTGTCGCCGCAGACGCGCCAAGCCCTTTTGGACGGCATAGCCGACGCCAATAAGTCCCTCGCGGATTTCCAGAAGGCGAAACTCGACACTCATGAGCTAAGCAGCGCCGACTTGTTCGGTACGCGAGAAGTCCTTGGCGATCACTACGACTACCGCTTTGCCGGCGCCAAACTTGGCATCTATGGCAATTCCGCATCGGAGGCCGACTACAAGAGCTACTTCGTGGACGCCGAAGGCAATCAACCCGATGGCGCCGCACACGATTACGTCATCCGATTCGGCAAGGATCAACTACCGCCGACCAGTGGCTTCTGGTCCATCACGATGTATGACGGCAAAAGCAAATTGCTGGTCGACAATCCCATAGACCGCTACCTGATCAATTCGCCTATGCTCCCCCGTCTCAAGCGTGACGCGGATGGCGGCCTGACGCTTTACCTGCAGCACGCCACCCCGGGTCAGGATAAGGAATCGAATTGGTTGCCAACGCCGGCCGGGACGTTCTACGCAGTGTTGCGCAACTACAGCCCCGATAAGGCGGTCATTGACGGTAGTTGGAAACAACCCCCGATGACGAGAGCGCGCTGAGCGCCTCGCAACCCGAGATATCCTCGTTCAATAGAGCGCCGGCACTACTTTTGGCCGATGTGGCGGACCGATCGCCTTCTGCATGGAACGGCCTTTCAGCGCGAGAGCCAGGCTCCTCGCAGGAGATTAAAAGTTCTACCTAGTCTGCAAGGACTAGAAGCCTTTCCCCCACCCGCTATTTCAGGAAGGAGTACCGTGGAACCGCGACTGCAGGTGGGCGGCGCGGCCAGTTTTCAGGACCTACATGGGACCCCACACAGCGCCCCAGAAACAAGAAGCCCCGCACAGGGCGGGGCTTCTGAAGCTGCGAAAACCTACAGGCTTAAGCGGGCTGCAACTCAGATTCGCACTTGGCAATCGCCGCCTGCAGATGGTTGCCGATAGTCGCCAACTCGGCCAGCGTTTCGTGAGCCAAGGCGATCAGATCATTCCTGGTCTTCGGCTGCGCGAGTGCAAGCAGATCAAAGTTCAGGGTGGCGGTGTTCATGTCAGTCTCCGATGCACTTCTGAGTGGGTGTAAATCAAAACTTCGGCTGGGACTTCAGAGTGGCGATGATTCGCTCGTACTCTTCCTTCTGGCCGCTCTGGAGCGCGGCGCCCAATTGCTTCATGTGCAAAATGCACTGCTTCGAGTTCAGTACGTTGCGCTTTTCCTCATACTCAAGGATATCGCTGTCAAGGAACTGTGTAAGGGCGAAATCGACAACTACCAGCCCGCGAAGCACATCATCAAGGGTCGGGTTCAGGTTTTCCTCGAAGCGTACGAAACCGAAGCGCTCGTGGGCGTGAATTAGGGCATTAACATGCCCAACAATGTGACTCCAGACCTGTGCCAAAAGTTCTGCCAGCTGTTCCGGCTGTGCGCCGGGCTGGGCCGATCCATCGCTCATTAAATTGCTCCCCTGTGAACCGGCCGCCGTGCCATCAGGCTTCCGGTCAGTCGGGAGCGGATGTTGCATCAGCTGGGCCGGCATTTCTATAGGAATCCCCCTGACATCCCGACGAGCGGTCAGCGGCACCAACTTTTACCTACGTCATCCCTGAAAAAACAGCAACTTAGCTAGGCTCGTGACCCCTTCCGGGTCATCCGCCTTTAAGGATTTCGGCCGCGGTCGGCAGGACTTGGGGCCTTTTTGCGCAGTTTTGGGGCGTCCCCGAGACCACCCGGCACGACGAATTGTACGTTCGCCGCGGGGCGAACACCTTTAAACATCAACCACTTAACGCGCAACTCAACATTGAAACCCCTGCTTTTGATCGGGCCGACCGAAAATTGCCTCCTTGGTGGCGGATTCGCATTTCCCTTTCCCTAGCGGAAACGGCCAGAGCGCTTCACGTACAGGAAGCCGCCGCCCCCCACGAAAAAGAGTAGCGCGGCCCAGCGGAAGCCCTGCCTGGCAAACCAGCGTAGCTCCGGCTCAGCCGCCTGATAGGCCAACAAGGACGGGGTCGAGTTTCCTTTGGCGATGAGCAGCGGCCATGACATCCACCAGAGCAAGGGCAGCATCACCTCCAACGGGAATGGCGCGTCCGCTGCCTTCGCTGCCCACCATGCAATCCCAAGAATGACTGCCGCGACTACCACGTTCCACAACAGCTCGCTGGCAACTTGGAAGTCCACACCGAGCAGGCCCTTGAGCCACATTGCCCCGGCAAAAAACACAAGCAGCGCCACAGCAATCAGTGCACCGGGCCCGTCGTTTCGCATGAAGGTTCCTTTCCAAGAGTGTGGCCGTCATATCGACCCCTCCTCCAAATTCTTGAGGCGGCCTCGACGCTTGCCGAAGGCGGCCGTCTCACTCCATGGACGCAGCTCGGCACATCCTTCAGCCATGCCTCGGACCGTCCTGCCCGCCGCCTGCCACTGGGCAGGCACCGAAGACGCCCCACTCCTGATGTTCAACTATCGGGTGGTGGCGATCATCAACCCCGCCGAGCGCGGCCAGCCGGCTTACCTGTGCCTGATGTGGGGCGGCAAGACGATCGTGGTCAACCACCGCGGTAGCATCGCCCAGGCGAAGCGCCACATCGAACGATGGGTGGCCGCCAAAGCCGACTTGCCAGGTCAGCGGCGGGCGAACAAGCGCGCCGCGCGGTCGCCCCGCCGACCAGATCCCGCCATGCTGGCCGCGATCGACCACACCATGCGGTGGTGAACGCTCACGCCCGGAACTTCGGCGATACACCTTCGGGCAGGAGACCTGCGGCATCTAGGTGCCATATCGCGTACTGCCAGACGTAGATGCCATCGACCGGCCGGCAGTGGTCGGCGACCGACTGGACGCGCTCGCGGAACCAGCCATAGTCGAAGTAATCTTCCGCTTCGGAGCCGCCACGTGGCAGCTCGCGGCAAAGCTGATCGATAAGCGCAGTGGCCACGGCCCGATCCATGGCGCGGAGTGTAGTGCACTCCCCGCTTTCTCGCCCTTGGGCCGTCAGGCGTTGCGCCGGCCCTGTATTGCGCCGTCGAGGGCCACGGCCCAGCCGTTGATTTCCTCGAGGTAGGCCGCCGCATAGTTGCCGGGGTGTGCGTCCAAACCGCCCATCTTTTCCAGCAGGCTCTGCGCATGCCAAGAAGCGGCCACGGCAGCCAGATCGGGATGCGAGGCCATCAACTGCGTGATGACCCACGTCATGGCGTCGCACCGGGCCGAAAGAATCGTTACCACGTCCGGCTCCGTTTCCATTTCGACTCCCCACCGCTCTGGTCAGCGGCTAGCTTTTTTGAGGGCACAGCTCGCCTAGGTTGCCGACGGGATCAGGCCCGTCGATCCCAGCATGCACTCGTCGCGCATGGGTCGGCGGGTCGCCCGATTCGGCGCCTTCGAGCAGATTAGTAGTTAGTGACGTCCACGACCAGATAGTTGACGCCCAGCGTTCCCCACACGCCGCGGTCTGGCGTCGGCATGCCGTTGTTGCCGCTGGTCTGGAAGTAGTACAGCCGCTCCCGGGAGGCGATCGCCGTGGCACCGGAGATCGTGGCCATGGCCAGCGAGTTGTTCACCGTCACCAGCCAGGTCGGCCCGCCGCCGATGAGGCCACCGATGATCGTCAGGTTGCTGCCGCTGTACCCCAGCACGATGGCGCATGTCCTGCCGGCGGGGATCGGGACGCTCAGCGGCGTGCTGTCGGTCGGGACCCCGGAGATCGTGGCAACCACCCGCATGTACTTCTTGAGCGCGTCAAACGTCACCTCGCCGGCGGCGTTGCGCACCACCAGGCCGTAATTGCTGACCGTGGCCACCGGCTCGTCGAAGATGTAGTAGGTCACCGTGCGAGCCGCGTCAGCCACCAAGGTGAAAGTGAACGTGCTGCCGCTGACCGTAAGCGAGAGCATCCCGCATTTGCCCCCGGCCACAGCGATTACCGGATTCGCGCCGCCGGCGAAGGTGACGGTGCCGGTGACGCAGCTGGTGGTGGTGTTGGTCGTCAGCGGCGTGTCGAGCGTCACCGTACCTTTCGCACGCAGCTCCAGGTTCTTGTAGCGATCGCTGATCATGACCCGATCGACATCCTGCGCGCGGATCATCAGGTAATCGGCCACTTCAGTACCTCCCGTAGCGCAGCGTGCCACCGACATAGGTCGGCGCCGTGCCGCCACTGGCAAACGACCAGCTGATCAAGTCGCCGGCGACCGTGATATCCGGCATGCGGCTATAGATGCCCGCCGTGGTCGAGGGGCTGAACTGGAACCAGATGTCGTTGTAGCCTCCGGTGGCAGGCACGGTGACGCTTCCCGTGGAGTTGGCCGGGATCGTTACGACTCCCAGCCCTTGCGACACCCGGTCGTTTGTATCGAGCATCAGGTTGCCGGCGGCGTCCCAGATGCGCAGTCCAGTGGCCATCAGATCCCCAGGCCGAACGCGATGCGCAGCACGCCGCTGCCGTCGTAGATCAGATCCTTGACGGCATCCGACATCCGGCGCCCCGAGCCGTTGCTGCCGTTGCGCTCGAAGCTGCCGTTCTTGTCGAGCCGCCAGCCGGAGATGCCCGCCACGTAGTTGGTCGACTGGATGTAGTCGCCGATCTTGGCATTGGTGATCGTGCCATCCTTGATGAAGGCCGTGTCCATGAACACCTGGCCACTCTCAATGGCGAAGAACAGCCGCGGCGTCCCACCGGCGTCGCTCATGACGGCGAAGCGGTTGGCCAGCACCAGGAACTGCGACTGGTAGCTGCCATCAGGCTGCTGCTCCACGCCCAGGCCCATGCCGGCGGCGAAGATGCGGCCGTTGACGTCCACCTGGGCCCGGATCGTATAGGTCGCGCTGATTTGCCCATCGAGGTCGACAATCGATTGGGCGTTGGTCGCCACGCCCGCCGTCACCGTCGCCAGGCTCGCCTGCACCGTGGTCAGCTGCTGCGCGTTCGCCGACGTGGCCGTGGCCAATGTGGTGATCTGGGTCTGCACGCCCGCAAAGGCCCCGTCGTACTTCGATGCCACGGTGTCGATCTGCTGGGCCAGCGAGCGGTCGCCGTCTTGCTGCGCATCAATGAAGGTCCACACCCCGGCGTAGCGGGTCGCATCGCCGGCGTAGAGCAGGGTGTCGCCGGCCATGTCGGGATCGATCAGGCCGATGGCGCTTTGCAGATCCTGGCTCAGGTAGCTCTTGTCGATCTGGCCCTGGATGTAGCTCAGGACCGCGTCGGTGTCGACCGAGCTCTGCCCGAAGACGCCATTGGTGGCCGACGAGGGGTACCACGGCCCGACGTTGCCGCTGCGATCCACCAGGCGGCCCCAGAAGAAGAACGTCACGCCGGCGGCCAGGCCCATCATGGTGTGGGTCTTCTGCGGGTAGGCGAAGTCGCCCAACTTGATGGCGCCGGCCCGGTCGTTCGCCGTGGAGTACCAGATCTCGGTGCGCTGGGTGTCCGCAGCGCCCTCGGGGAAATTCCAGCCCAGCTCGATGCCGAACACGATTCCCGTCGCGGTCAAGCTCACCAGCGCGGGCGGCGGCGTGGTCTTGCCCTCGATCGTGGTCAGGGCGCTCATGGCAGGCAGCGACACGGCGCCCAGCGCGTTGACCGCGCGCACTCGCGCCAGGTACTGCCCGGCGTAGATGCCCGGGATCTCGATGCTGGAGGTCGATACCCTGCCCGCGCGCACCCAGTCCAGATCGTCGCGGCGCCACTCCACGTCGTAGGCGATCGCCTTGTCCGCCACCTCCCAGGTGATCGTCAGCACGTGGTTGGCCATGCCCTGCTCGATCATCGAGCGCGAGCTCAACACCACGTTGGTCGGCGGCGGCTGCACGCTGGGCGGGATGATACTCACCGGCGGCAGTTCGATCTTCGCGCCATCGTCGATGGCGGCGAACTTGCCGGCCACGTGCTTCAGGGCGGTGATGTTGTAGGTGATCCCCTCCCCTTCGGTCACGGCAATCACACGGAAGGTCTGCAGCGCCAACTCCGCGCTCTGGGTCGCCCACACCGCCTGCGCGCGTGGCACAGCCGTCCACGGTGCGCTGACCGTCACGGCGTTGCCGTCGATCGCTGAGATCGTGCGGGCCTCACTGCGGCCGCTGGGCAGCATCAGGACCAGGTCGTCGCCAATGCCCATGCCGCCGGGGGCCTGGTCAAGAATGACGGTTTGCCCGCTGGCCGACCGAATGCGGCCGCCCGTCCGGCGCCCGGCCCGATGGGGGTCGGCCACCTGGACGATCTGGCCTGGCTCGGCGACGACGCCGTCCAGGCCCACCGAGAAGCTGACGGTTTCGGTTTCCAGGTTCTCCGTCAGCAGGATGTGCAGCCCGATGCGCTGGGCCTGCCCGCGGGAGGTGCAGCCGAAGGCCGACACTTCCGTCTGCTGGATCCCATAGCGGGCCACGCCCTCGCGGTAGACAACCGGCTCGACCTTCTGCCGGCCGAAATCGTCCGGATCGTTCCAGGACACCAGCGCCACCGTATGGCGGGTCTTGCGCGCCGTGCCTTCGTAGCTGAACCGGCCATCGATCACGTTGGCGGCGGTGTACGTGTAGACCGGGTCGGCCGGCATGTCCGCTGAGGCCAGCACCTGGCCCATGGCGTAGTAGCTGATGCCGCGGAACACCGACGCCAGGTCCTGCAGCACCTTGTAGGCGTCCTGCTGGCTCTGCAGGTAGACGTTGCAGGTGAAGCGCGGCTCCTGGCCGCCGGCACCGTCGCTGACCATCTGGTCGCAGTACTGGCCGATCTGGTACAGGCGCCACCGGTCGACCATCTCCGGCGCCACCAGCCCACCCAGGCCGAACCTGTCGTTGGTCACGATGTCGTAGAACACCCAGGCCGGATTGTTCGACCAGGCCGATTTGAACGTGCCATCCCATATGCCCACGTACGCGCGTGAGTCGGGGTCGTAGTTCGAGGGCACGCGGATGATGCGCCAATCGCAGAAGTATCCGCGCGTGGGGATGCTCTGGAACTGGCTGGCGTCGATCTCGAGCGCCACCAGCGCACTGTTGGGGTAGCGCAGCTTGGCGTCGATGATCTCGGTGATCGACTTGATGATCGTCGTGTCCGCCACCGTCGCGCTGTTGGCGTTGGCCGTCAGCCGACGAATGCGGATCTGCCACACATTTCCCGGAGGCAGGTCGATGCGCCGGCTGCGCTCGTACTCCGTGGTGGTCTTGCCGGTGAAGGTGTCCGTCAGCGCCGTGGTGTATGCGCCGCCATCGGTGGACACGTCCACGGCGTAGGTGATCCGATAACCGAGGGTGTCGCCATTGCTGGTGTCGGTTCGCTGCAGCGCCGGCACGCTGATGCGAATGCGCACGGCAGACAGATCCGATCCGGAGACTGTGCGGACCACGGGGGAATCGCTGCGCAGCTCCACCTCGACACCGACCTCGTTTTCCACACTGGGAAAGCCGGCCAGGTACTCCTGGTCCTGCGTGCCGACGCGGGTCTGCACGGTTACGTTCTGGAAGTTGAACTGGCCATCGCTGCTCTGCAGTGGCGCGCCATCCAGCACGACCGATTGCAGGCCGTTGACCAGCCCCTTGATCTCACCCTCGCTGATCAGGTCGATGATCTTGGCAAAGGCGATCGAGTGCAGGCTATCGGGCGTCTCGACCGGCGTGCGCGCCGTGCTATCGCTCTTGCCACCAGCACCGCGGATGTCGAGCGCAACGTTCAAACCTGGTCCTCCGCGTAAACGCCGCCGCTGATCACCGCCGAGCCTCCCCAACAGCGGCCGTAGCCGACTGGTGCGGGATTGCCCTGCGCCTGCGTGTTCACCGCTCCGTTGAAGTTGTAGCTGGCTTGGTTGTCCGCACTATCCTTTGCGCCCAGGCCCTTTGGCTGAGGTGCGAGCATCTGCGCCACGCCGCCAACGATCATGGACCAGCCGAGGCCGATCAAAGGACTTGTGCCACCGGCGGAGAAGATGCTCGTGTAGGTGCCAACGATGACCAAGATGACCCCCACGATGGTCTGCAGCACACCGGCCCGCTTTGCACCCTGCATGACGGGCGCGATGCGAATGTCGAAGTTGCCAGGCGGATCCGCCAATTGGCTCTCGCTGATGTTCCGCTTGCCCAGGAAAACCGCGAATACCATGCCGCGATCTTTCGCGCTGTTGAGAAACGCAGCGAAGCCAGGCAGCTGCACGGACAACGCCCGCACCGCCTCGGCGGCGCTGTCGATCGCCAAGCGAAACTCGCGGCCGAATCTGGCCCCCAGCACGCCGTATAGGCGGATCGTGCGCAGTTTGGGAGCGCGTTCGATACCCGTGCTGAAGAATGGATTGGCGACGGCGTCACCCATGGGTCATCTCCCCGTGTCGAACGATGTAGCAAGTGCGCTCGGCCCAGTAGCCCCCGTAAGGAACCCGGTCTGAGAGCCTGCCGTGAAGGTGGTGCAGCATCAGGCCGTCGCCCAGATAGATGCCAGCGTGGTTGGGCACAGTTGAGCGGATCTGCATCAGGATCAGGTCACCACGCCGCGGCTCGTCGCCGACCCGCTCAAAGCCCTCCGCCCGTAGGCGATCGAGGCTGTAGAGCTGCTCGCCCTTGAGCCACCAGTCGTCCTGGCGCTCGTACTGTCCGAGCCGGATGCCTAGCTCGCGTGCGTAGAAGTCCTGCACCAGCGTGTAGCAGTCGAGGATGCCATGGGCGAACTGGCGCCCGACCAGTGGCGCGACGTAGCCACACGGAAGAATGGTACGCAGATCGCCGCATTCCGGTGAGCCATCCACTTCGCCGACGCTCACGATGTGCCAGGGCAGGCCACTGAGCTCGCACTGCACCCGGTCCGCATCGCTGGGCGCGGCCGGCACGTTCGGGTGGCTGTGCACCAGCGCCAGCAGCTCCCCCTGGTCCTCGGCGCGCGCATAGTCTTCGGCGGGCAAACGGAAGTGCTCGCTGGGTGTGGTGGCGGTGTTGCGGCACGCCACATACTGCTCACCGCCGGCGGTGGCCACCACCAGGCCGCAGCATTCCCTGGGGAACTCGGCCACCGCATGTGCCTTGATTGCCCAGTATGTCGTGGCTTCCATCGATCAGGTCCTCAGCAGGCCGCTGGCCGGAAAGCCGCCATACGGCAGCGGCGCATTCTCGCCAAAGCGCTTCTTGCAGCTGCCCAGGCGGCCGCCGCACTGATCCAGGCTCGGATCGTCGGTCGGATTGTCGTTGATGTCGGCCACCGGCGGCCCGCTGTAGCCACAGTAGGGGCCGCGATAGCCCCCGATGGTCACCCAGCCGCAAACACCGGCGATGATCTGTCGGCCGGGCAGCTGCTTGCCGTTGAGATCGATCGCCGTGGCCAGCTCGAACTCGACCGTTTCGCGGTCCTCGGAGACCTTGCGTTCGATGAACCACACTTCGTCGGGGAAGTGCTCTTCCGGATCGGCCGTCGGGTTGCCGTCCGTGAAGTTGGCCGCATCGAGGTACTGCACCAACGTCTGCCGGCGGATCAACTTGGCGCCCACCAGGTCGTCGAACAACAGACACATGGCGGTGATCGTCCCGTCGACGTTGCCGACCCTCAGTCGCGGCGTCGGCGGCTGATCACTGGTGCGCTCGAAGCCGGTCGCCTCGATGGGCCATGGCCCGTACTCCTCGCCCTGCCAATAGATCGGCGTGGCCTGCCGATGGGCATGGAAGAAGAGCTGGTCCGCGCCGATGGTGCGCGCGTCCAACTCGAAGCCGATGAAGCGCGCGCCGGGCTCGAGCGACTGGATATCGGCCAGGATGCTCATGCTGGCCACCCGACCGTAACGTCATACCCTGCGGCAGCCTCGAGGTCGCCGAGCGCGTCGATCGCCTCGTGGTGGGCACGCTCGGCCGAGAAGCAGGCCTGCACGTGGGCAGTGATGGCGCCGGCGATGGCTTGGATCTGTGCCAGGCTCAGCCGAACCCAGCCCGATGCCGCCTTGAAGTCGACCTCCTCGATGTCGCCGAGTTCGCCGGCGGTCAGCACGGTGCTGATGCGGTTCTGGTCGTCCAGTGCAGTTCCCACTCGCACACCATCGACCTCGATCCCACCGGTCTCGTACGTCCAGCGCAGCGACGTGGCGCGCGTGCGCAACTCGGCCTGCAGGGATGCCAGCGTCGGTACCGGTTCGGCGGGTTCAGGCAAGTTGCCTTCGTTCACCCACGCTTCGTAGTCGTCCCACCAGCGGTGGCCTCGCGGGATATACGTCCCATCGTCAAGACGGATAATGAAATCAGGGTTGGCGGTCAGCCTATACACGATTAGAGCCTCGCATCCAGGGCCCAGGAACTGTTGAGAGTGGCGGAGCCGGTGGACGTCACAGTCACCCGCGCTATCATTCGCGCCGTCTCAATGACCGCCCCGGTCAACGATCCGCAGTTGACGAACGATGCACTAAGCCAGGTCAGCGCAGGTGTGGTGCGCTTTGGCACGGTATAGGGAACGTCCACATCAATAGTTGCTCCCCCGGTGTTGTAGGCCGTGAAAAACAGTCCACGGCGCTCGTAGTACCGCTGGCATAGGATCAACTCGATCCCCTGCGGCCGATACTCGAAGGGAACTGCAGCTGAGCCGCGGACAAGCTGCGGACGGCGGTAGGTTGCTCCCGTGGCCGTCAGCTGGACCGTGAGGTTTCCACTCCCACTTGGGATCGCCAAGGTGACGCCTCGTCGACCGCCGCCTGCCGTGATCACTCCGGTGACTCCACCTACGGACACCGAGATCGATCCGGTCGGGTCTTCGACGCTTAGCGTCACCGGCAGACCAAAGACCCCGTTCGGAGCTTCGACCACTTGGACCAATGGTCCGCTGACGTGTGAGAAAAGCCCAGTCGAATCCACGGACACGTTGCATCCACCGGCGCCCGCCTTCCACATGTCATAGCCGTAGACGCCTGCGGCAAGTGCGCCACCGGCGAACGCGACCTGATTGATGCGCCCCTCAGCGTTGAAGAGCAGGTTCTGGCCTACGAAAGCGCCGATTTGCCCGTAGATCTCGTTGAAGTTCGCCTCGGCCTTCTGCCAGCCGACGCGGTTGTTGTCGCCGTCGACGCCAGTTGGCGGCGTCCCTAGGTTGATGTGCTGTTGTGCCATGGTGGTCTCAGGGCTGGAAGTTCTGTTCGAAGGTCACCGACAACCGCATCCACCCGTCGCCCAGATCGGTGCGTTTGAGAGCCGTGCAGCGGTAGAACCCCTGGACCCCGTTAGGCGGCGACCAATAGAAAGAAGTGGCGCCAGCGTGGGCACGGAGAAAAGTTTCGATCGGGCCCAGATCGTCGGCGACGCGGTGGCCCTCGAAATCGAGCGTCCAGGTCTCCAGGGCGTTGTTGAGGCCGGCTGCGGCGGTCTGGGAATAGCCGTCGCCGTACTGCGCCTTCGCTACCGAGAAGGTGGTTTCGCCCGAAGGCTCGGCCACGTAGCGACGCCAGGTGAAGGTGTCGGTCATCGCGTCGCCATCCCCCACAGCACCCCACCCTGCCGCAGCTGCTTGGTGGCCCATTCGTTGATCATGGAGTTGAAGCTCGCGCGCACCGCGGCTTCGGACGGCGCATCGCTGGCGCTGTCCGAGTTTTCGTCTCTGTTAATATTCAGCTCGGTCTGCAGCACCAACGTCCGCCGATTGCCGGCGCCGGCATTGCCGCCCACCACCCCGCCGTCAGCGTAGCCGCGTAGGCCTCGCCGCATGCCTTCCACCACACCGACGCCGCCCGCCCGGGCGACGTCGGACTGGGACCACACCACCTCGCCGCGGTGCACGACGCCGGCCGGCTCGTACTTGCCACCGGCACCGGTGTACCCACCCTGCGCGAAACCGCCGCCGCCGCCCCAATATGACGCCACGGTGGTGGCGAGTTTGACCAGAGCCTGCTTGGCCAATATCCGCGCCAAGTCCGCCAAGACCGATTTGGCGAAGTCGCTGAAACTGGCCTTCCCTGTAGTGACGAACTGGACCCAGACGTCCTCTAGGCTCGAGAACGCACTGCTCATGGCGGTCTCGACCTGTCCGGCCGTATTCGCTGCGTCCTGTACGTAATTGGCCCACGCCGCCTTGGCTCCGTTGGACCAATCGGCCTGGGCCTCGTCGATCCGCTCGTAGCCTTCCTTGATGATGCGCACGCGTTCATCGGTCGCACGCTGAGCGTCGGCTACCTCTTGATCGAACATTCCTTGGTCGATCTGGCCTGCGTTTCTCTGCAGGGTCAGGTCGTTGATACGCTCGGCGCGTTCACGAAGGACCCCATTGATGCGCTGAGCGATTTCGTATTCGCGATCGCCCGAGCCCACGCGGGCCACGGCCGCGTCCATCTCTGCCTTCAGCGCGCCGGTGCTCGCGTCCAGCGCTGACCGGTAGCTCGCCAGCGCCGACGTCCGGGCCTTGACTGCGGCCTTTTCCTGTACCGTCAGCTGCTGCTGGGCGGCCGCGCCCTCCGTTCGCACCTGTACCAGCTTGCTCTCCAAGCTTGCGATCTGCTGGCCGATGCTGATGGCGTCTTTGCCAGTTGCAGACTGCTGCTGCAGAAACGCGATCTGCTTCTGGATCGAAGCAGCCTCCGCATCGGTTCCCTCCTGGGTGAGCGAACGCATGCGGGCGTAGTAGTCCGCCACTGAGATCTCGCGCGCCTGGTACTCTGCCTGGAGAACGCGGGTGTCCGCCGCACGTTGCGCCTTGTCCTGTTCCTCCTGGTCTCGCAAGGCCTGCAGGCCCGCAGAGCGCTCGGCGCCATCCACACCCTTGGCGGACTTCTTCGCGTCTGCGGCCCGCATCGCCTTCTCACGCGCATCCAGTGCGGCCGCATCGGTGATGCCTTGCTTGGCGGCGTCCTGCCGCATCTTCTTGATCTTGCCTTCCAGATCGAGCTGATCGGCCAACAGGGCGTTGGTCTTCTCCTCGAACGCGATCTGGGCTTCAAGTTGCTCGCTGTCGACCACGCTGTCGGACGCCGTGCGTCCGGGCGAGTGCTGGCCACCAGCACCAGGCGACCGCGCGGCACCGCCCAGTGCGCCCTTCAGCAGGGAATTGACGAGCGTGCCCGAACCTCTGGGCAAGAACCCCAGCAAGGTCTGGTCGAGAAGTGGCCGGGTCGCAGTGCTGAAATCCATCTTTGGATTGCTGCCGGCTGCGCCGCTCTTCTTCACCAGCTGGTCGATCAGCGCACCGTAGCTCTGTGCTTCGCCGACGGCCTCTGAGATTTCGTCCTTGATCTGGCGCCACATCTTCGACATCGCCGGCATGGCTGCATCGGCCTGGGTGGCGACGGTGTCCAGATGGCCGGCGTAAATGCGGATGGCCTCGCTGGCCGCTCCCTGTGCGTTGCCCTCTTCGCGCAACTGGCGAACGCGCTCGATCTGAGCCTCGGTCAGGAAGTGCTCGGACTCGTTGAGCTTGAGCAGCGCCCCAACCGGGTCCTTGCCCAGATCCTTGAACTTGGACACGGTCGCGTCGACCGACTGTCCGACGCTAGCCTCCATGCGAGCGGCCGCGGTGGCCACCTGATCGAACTGCGCGCCGGCGAACTGACCGGACTGCGCCACAGCCGCCACCGCATCGGTAGCACCCGACCGGCTAACGCCGCTCAGGTCGTCGAGCTGGTCCACCAGCTTGCCGAGATCCTCGCTGGACTTGCCGGCGTAGCCACCAGTGAGGATCAGCGCCTTCTGCAGCGCGAACTGCTGGTCCGAGGCTTCTTTCGTCGCGAGCGCCAAAGCACCGACCGCCGCGGCGGTGATCGTGACGGGATTGATGAAGCCGATAAGGGCGGTCGAGACGCCCTTGATCGCTTCCTTGGTGCCGCCGAAGCTGTCCTTGATCTGCCCGCCCTGCTGCAGCAGCACGGTGAAGAACGGCATGCCACCCTGCAGGCTGGTGACGATGTCGGTGAACTGCGCTGGCAACTGCCGCATGGCCTGAGCCGTCTGACCCGCGGAGACGCCCAACTGTTGCACGGCGTTGTTGGCCGGCAACGGCTTGGCCGCGTCCTTGCGCACGTCCGCAAGCCGACCTTGCAACAGCGCCAGGCCCTGCTTGATGTCATTGAGGTCCGCGCTGATGCGGACGCGCAAGTTGGTGGTCTGGTCGGCCATTATCGTTGCAGGCTCTCGAGGTACTGGGTCCAGGTGGATGCGTCGGCGGCGGTGCCCATCCGTACTGCGATGGCCAGCGACGCTTCACGGTGGCGATCGTCCCGGGCGGCCGCCGCAGCGAACGCCCGGGCTTGCGCCAGGGTGTAGGTCAGGACGTCTCGGCGTTGGTGGCCGCGGGCGAGGAGAAAGTGGATGAGGTCGGCCCAGCCGGAGGGCTCTGCGGCCGGGCCGCTGCGATCGCCGCCTGCCCCGTGCTGACCAGCGACGGCAGGCGACGGGCGAAAAAATCGGCGTTCACCGCCACGATCGCCTCGACAAGCTCGGCGATGTCGCTGAGTGGTGCGTCGGCCAGCCAGGCCTCCGGTTTGCCCGTCACCACCGCCGCCGCCTGCGCGAACGCCTTGGCATCCCGCTCGAGGATGTCCAGCAGCAGCGCACCCATCTCGATCGTGGCGCCGGCCTCCGCCAGGCTGAGCGCGATGATCACGCGCCCAATCAAGGGACGGCTGGCGCCAATGAAGGCCGGCAGCTGCTGCAGGGTCAGCGGCGAGACCTCCAGGGCCTCGCCGCGGACCGCTACCGAGCGCACCGGCGGCGCGATCACTTCGAGGTCGTCGGTGCGTCCGGTCACTTGACGATATCCACGGTGAAGTACTGCGAGAGGCCAACGGCCTTGCTGGTGTCGGCCTGCAGCGCACCTTGCACCTGGCCCTGGCCGTACTGGTCGCCCAACAGACCCAGCTCCTGGATCACGCCGCCGCTGATCTTGTGGGCGTGCACGCGCACCTCCTTGCCGCTGCGCGCTTCGTTCAGGCCCACGAACAGCGCTTCGTACTGCTTGGCCGAGGTCACGAAGGCCTGCACACGCTCGGCGCCCAGGTAGCTGTAGCTGACCGATACGTTCGCAGCGCCGCCGACCGGCGCCGGAATGCCGCCGTCCTCGAGCACACGCAGGCCGCCGTCGACCAGCTCGTAGTCGGTACCGGCGATGTAGGTGTCCTCGCCGTCGGCAGACTTCACCGAGGTGATCGCCGAGGCGATATAGGCCAGCGGAGTGAAACCGCCCGGATAGGCCACGACCGGTTCGGAGGCGGCCGTGCCGCCAGCGATCTCGCTCACGGTGCCGCGCATCGAGCGGGCGAAGTTGCCGGCGTTGTAGTCGTGGAAGGTGTAGGCGATCTGGACCTCGGTGACGCGGTCCACGCGATTGCGGGTGCCGCCGCCGGGCTGAGTGTAGTCGGCCAGCGTCAGCGAGTTGACCTGCGGGGAGAAGCTCAGGGCGCTGACGTTGCCCACTTCCTCGAACGGGGTGGCGGCGCCGAACTCGCGCAGCAGGAGTTTGCCGCTGCCCAGGTAGCTGTAGTCGTCCATCGTGAATGTCCTCTTGCGTGAGCCGCGCGGGCGGCGGGTTACTTGATCGGGATGTGGGATTGGTAGGTGATCAGCGCGCCGGTCCAGCCCATGCCGGCCTCGGGCTTGACCGGCTCCATGGCCAGGTAACGCGGGAATTCGAAGCCGGGCGGGTACTGGTTTTGCTTATTGGCCATCGCCCTCTCAACGTCGCTGACGATGTCGTCCAGGCGGCCCTGCGACTCGTCAAGCATCGCGGGCACCTTGGCCATCACCGCCACCGTGGTGAGGCGATGGGTCTGCACCTTGGACGGCTCGCTCGGGCGCTCCTGCTTGATCACTACCGGCGAGAGCACGGCTTCAGCGTTCTCTTCGACCTGGCCTGGTTCCAGGGTCACGACGTCGCCCGCGTTGGTCGCGTAGCCGTCGCCCTGGCGGATCTGCCGCAAGCAGGTCGCTACCGCATCGAGCAGCTGGCGGCGCGGACTAGCCACGGGTCACCACCCAGCGGGTGGCCGATTCGTCCTCGGAGAGCAACTCATCCAGCAGGTAACTGTCGGTACCGACCACAACGCGGCCGCGGCGAACGGGCTGGAAGTCGGCGCGCCGGAAGGTCACCACGACCCGGCGCGTGGCGACCGGCGCGATCTCTGCGCCGTAGTCGGCTACGTCGCGGTCGACCAGGACCACACACGGCAGGGAAGCGCCAGCCTCGGGCGCGGTGTAGCGTGCGTCGTCGCCGATACCCGCATCGCGGAAGGCGCCGAAGACGGCGGCATCGAACTGGCGCAGGAAGGCGGCCTGGCTCATGGCTGCCCTCGCGTGGAACTGGCCAGCGCCTTGGCCAGCTCGCGATCAAAGTAGAACGGCATCAGCTTGTCCCAACTGCGCTGGGCCAGACCGAAGATGTCGTAGCGCGGACGGTAGGTGGCGCGCGAGGTGTAGATGAAGATGCTGCGCACCGCACTACCGAAGCCGGTGCCGATGCGCTCGTAGATCCCAGGGCGCAAGTGGCCGCGCTGCTTGGTGATGGCAAAGTACTCTCCGCCGCGGCGCTTGCGCGACGCGCGGCGACGGGCGCTGACGTTGCTCTGGTTCTGGTAGGCATCGCGCTGGGCGCCCAGCTGCGAGAGGATCTTGGTGACCACGGCGGCGCGCACGTTGCCGTAGGCATCCAGGCGTGCGCCGCGGCCGGCGACGGCGAACTGGCCGGCCGGCATCATGCCCTTCTGCTGCAGCAGGACCTCGAAGGCCTTTTTGCGCCGCGCGCCGCCATCGACCTGGGCCTGCAGGTACTTGGCCGGCGGCGTGCCCTTGCTGGCCTCGTCGCGCAGGAAGATCTCGGCGAAGAGCCGATCCTTGGTCGCTTTGCGGTACTGCGCCGCATTGCGCGTCAGGCTCGTCGGCCGGTCGAACACGCGCGGCGCCACCCGCTTCCACTGTTCGCGGATCTCGTAGGCCGTGGCGTTGACCGCCTGCATGATCGCGAACGGCAGGTTCTGCCGCTCGAGCGCCGAGAACTGGCGGCCCAGCAGGTTGTCGGCGTCAACGTCGATGCGCACCAGGCTCACGGCTTGGCACTCGCATCGGCCGGCGCACCCTGCTTGGCGTGGATCTCGCGCAGGTTGGCCTCGTAGAAGTCCAGACAGCGCTTGCGGCCGCGAGCGACCTCCGGCATATCGGCCAGGGCGCCGTCGCGCACCCAACTGCAAGGCGCGGTGAGGTAATCATCGATCGGCACGTAGCGCACCTGCGGGACGCCGATCACGGTCGGTGCCGACGTCAACACGAGCGCGGGCGCCGGGCCCGGCTTGGTCGCGGAGCGATGGGCGCAGGCGACCAACGCCAGGCAGAGCAGCAGAATGATGGCGCGCATCAGTAGCCTCCCAGCGTCGGGCAGGCCTGGGCCATGGCCTGCAGGGCGGCGGCACACTCGACCGGACGCTGGTCGTACTGCTGCTGGAATGCCTTGGCGCTGCGGTCGGCTGCGGCCTTGGCCGCCTCGGTCTCGGCACGAAGCGTCTGGTTGTTGGCCTGCAGCTTGGCCAGCTTATCGGCCTCAGCCTGCAGACGCTCGGCGATCGCGCGCAGGGCGGCGTCCTTATCGGCCACATTGGTTTCGAGCTCGGCGCGCAGCAGCAGCGCCGCGTCGGCGGCGGCCTTACGGTCGGCTTGGCACTGGGCAACCTGGCGGGTAATCACGATGACCTGCTGCCCGTGCCGATACGAAGACATCGCCGCCAACGCGCACAGGCACGCCAGCACGGCGCAGCATGCCTTCAGCACGCTGCCCGGCTTGTGCAGCCAGACCAGGAAGCCCGTTACCCAACCCACGACCAGGTCAACAGCAGCTTGGAGGAACACCCACAACGCGGCGAGGATTTTCATCGGTCGCTCTCCCGACGGCGCCACGGCCACACCAGCAGCACCGTCAAGCTGATCCGGACCAGCAGCACGAACCATGGGGCAACGTACTGGTGTCGCTCCATGTCGCGCAGGAAGATGCACAGCATGCCCACGGCGATGCCTATCAGGCACAGGCCGCGCAGCAGCCAGGTCGCGCGATCGCGGTGACGACTGCCGATTTGGTAGGTCAGCAGCAGCTGCCAGGAGGCGGCGGAGAACACCGCCAGCGTGGATAGCAGGTTGCCCAGGTGGAGGACGGTCATGCGGCACCTCCGGCCCGACCGGCGAGGCGGTCGGTGACCTTCTGCAGGCCGCCCAGGTAGTGCGGCAGCATGGGCTTGATCACAAAGCCGCTCAGGCCGCTGAAGGCCATGCCGGCTTCCTTGATCGAGGGAATGTAGGTCGAGGCCGCCACCACGATCCAGCCAGCGCACAAGGCGAAACCCAACACGAACAGACCGAGCAGGCCGACTCGCAGCAGCAACGTCAGCCAGCGCATGCCCAGCGTCAGATCGCGCGGCGGCGCCACCTTGCCAGCGTCCAGCTCGCTGAGCAGCAGCAGTCCGACCAGCGCGCCAACGATGGCCGCCAGGAACCAGGACTGTGGGATCCCCAGGAACAGGTGCTCGCTGCCAGCAATCACCTCGGCCACGACGGTACCGCCGGCGCCGGCCACGCCGAGACCGGCGCCGAGTTTCACGAAGATGGAGGCCCAGGCATCCATCAGCGCTTGATCCCCGCCAGCTCGACGCCATCCCAGATGGTCTCATCGCCCCAGAAGTCGCCGCTGTTCTCGTGGCGGGCGATCGCCTTGGCCAGTTGGAAGGCCGTGGCCGGCGCGTCGACCCGAATCACATCGGTGGGCGCCACGCTCAGGGCCTTGGCCACTTCGGCGCTGTAGGCGCCGGTGTTGTTCTCGGTGGGCGGGGCCCAGCGATTGATGATCGAGCGCACGGTCAGCAGGCCGTACTTGCGCTGATAGGTCAGCAGCGTTTTGACCAGGGCTCGGAACCCGTATTCCGGCGCGTCGAAGACAGCAAAGCGCGGCTCGCGCGCGATTGCCGCCTCGGTGCGGTTCTCGCCCTGCCAAACGGTGGCGGTGCGGTCGATATTGCCCGGATTGTTGTTGCGGACGCCGCGCGGCCTGGTCATGGTCGATGTACTCGGTAACAGTTGAAAAAAGACCCACCACCGCACGCGCCACCCGGGCATCTGCGTGCGGTGGTGGTTGCGACTTACGGCACCAGCGCCGCCGTGCCCGGGGTCAGGCGCACGAGCACTTCCGTGGTGCCGTTGGCTGCCGCCTCGACGGCGTAGCCCACGCTGTTGCTGTCGCCGGTGGCGCCTGCAGCGGAGATGGCCTGCTTGTTGTCGGTGTCCCAGTTGACCGTCGTGCCGGCGGCAAACACTGCCGCCGATGCCTTCTTCAGGCGGAACACGCCTTCGACGTGGGCGGCGATCTTGTCGCCCACCGCGCCGTCGGTGACGGCAATGGCGATGATCTTGTTCTGCACGATCACCTCGCCGCTCTTGACTGCGGCAGTGAGGGTCAGGTCCAGGACGCGACCATCCTGATATGCGTTCTTCATGGTGCTTCTCCGGAATCGAAAGGGAGGGGCTGCTGCGAAGCGCGGCGGCCAAGGCCGCCGCCTCCGTTACGCGCCGGGGTTCTTGTAGATGCCGCGGTAGTCGGCGATGGCCGGCGCCGCGTCCAGACGGACCTTCCAGGCCACGCCGTCGACGGTGAAACCCTCGTGCTGGTCGAGGAACGGCGTCTGGTTGCCGTCGAGGTAGCCCACGACGATGCCGTCGACAAACGCTGAGTTCGCCACGCCGTACCACGCCGCAGCGCTGGCCGCGTCCAGACGACCATCGCTGATCACGTCGAAGGTGTTTTGGACGATGTTCGGCGTGGTGTTGTTGCGCTGGGCGCCCACTTCGAACTGGCTGGCGCGCACGGTCAGCGCAGCGCCGGACAGCGCCACCGGCACCAGCAGCGACTTCATCGGCACGCGGATGACATTTCCATCGGCGTCCTTCTGCAGCGCCATCGCTGCCTGCATGGCCGACACGCTGGTGGAGGTGATCGTGGCACCGGGGAGCAAGTTGCCGTGTTCGGCGGAGAACAGCGCGTGGCCATCGGCCAAGGTAGGGTTGCTGATCAACAGCTGGAACACCGCATTGGCCAACGTGCGCTTGGCGGCCTGACCCATCTTGCGCGGCACGTCGTTGAACACGCCCAGGTCGTCATTGATGATCGCCTGGCGGGTAATCGAGAACAGCTTGCCGTAGGTGACCAGGCGCATCGACTGCGCCTGCTCGCTGAAGGTGCCGTACTTGAACTCGCTGCCCTCGGGCACGACGTCCAGATTCGAGAACGCGCCCAGGCCGGCCAGGTTGGTCGGCTTGAAATCGGCGATATTCACCGCGCGGGTGAACTGGTCGAACTGCTCTTCGACCTCCTGATAGCCCTGCAGGATGGCCCGGTTGGCCGCGTTGCCCAGCAGCGCGGGGAAGTCCGAATTGCTGTGGGTGAAGGCCAAACCCACCACCTGCATGCGGTCCATGCCGCGGGTGCTGACGCCAGCCGCCTCCACGGAGGCGCGCGCCATCTCCACCATGGTCAGCCCGCGGAAGGGGTTGCCCTCGGTCGGCTGCGCCAGACCCACGCGGGCCTGGATGGCGTTGGTCATCGCGGCGCGCGTCTGGTCGCGCTGGTCACGACCCGGCACGATGCCGGCGCCGCCATTGAGCGGCTGCGCGCCGCGGGCCATCAGCGCCAGGATGTGGCGACCGACGTTGTCGGCGGTGATCGCCGGGTCGGCCGCAGCAATGACACCGTCCACGTAGGCGCGAACCTCGGTGTTGGCCATGTGCGGCTCGGCCAGCGCCATGATCTCGGTATTGCGGGTGCGCAGCGCGGCCAGGGCGGCCTGCACGGTGCTGTCCACAACCGCGACGACAGGCGCCGGAGTCGGAGCGACGGGAGTGGGATTCGCGGGCGCCGGCGAAGGTGCGGGATTGCCGGCGTTCGCGAGGATGCGGGCGTACTGTTGCTTCATGGAGGGATCCTCGATATGGCCGATCACGGCCGACTGGGTGACCTCGGGGAGCGAGGCGAAAACCTGCGGCGAGAGCGCCGCAACGATGTGGGTGCGCAGCTGCGCGGCGACTGCGCCGGACGTGCTGGCGATGGCTTGGATGTAGCTGCTCAGCGCGACCGCTGCCGCCCGTGCGCTGGCGGCTTCGGCGAGCGCCGTCTCGGCGACGCGATCGGCGAAGCCGAACTCCACCGCCTGCGCGCCGGTGTACCAGTGGTCGGCGCCATCGGAGAGCAGACGCTCGACGTCTTCGCGCTTTCCGGTCTTGGCCACGTAGGCCTCGACCATCGCCGCGGCATGGGCGTCGAGCGCTGAAGCCCACTGGCGAAAATCGGCCGCATTGCCGGCGGCGATGGTGTGCGGGGCATGCACCATCAGCAGCGAGCTGGCGTACATCACCACCTCGTCGCCTGCCATGGCGATCAGCGAGGCGATCGAGCAGGCCTGGCCATCGACGAACACGACCTTGCGCGCCGGATGCTGCTTGAGGGCGTTGTAGATGGCGATGCCATCGGCGGCGACGCCGCCGGCACTGTTGATGCGCACGTTGATCGTAGCGGCCTGGATCTGGCTGATCTGCTGCGCCAGATCGGCCGCCGAGACCGACTCCTCCCAGAAGCTGTCGCCGATCGTGCCGTAGACCATGATCTCGGCCGCGTCTCCAGCGGCGCGCACCTGCAGCAGATTCGGCGCAATGGCTGCGCCGGCGTCGGCCAGCACCTGGCCCAGGTTGGCGTGGATTTGGGTATGACGCATCAGTCGTTGCTCCGGAGTTGGTCGCGGATCACAGCAGCGCGTAGCTGGGCACGGGCTGCTGGATCGAAGGACGCCGCCGCCGGCGGCAGGTCACGGGTCTGCTCGGCCCAGTCTTCGCGCTGGCGGAGCACCTCGTTGGGGTTGTTGCCGTACTGCAGGGTGTTCTGCTGGGGGCTGACCCAGCCGCGGTCCTCGGCTTCGCCGCGGGCGTTGGCTTCCTTGAGCGGGTCGATCCACGGCATCACCGGGCGCACGTAGGTCGAGGCGGCCAGATCGCGCAGCGTCCAACCCTTGGGCAGACGCACCTTGCGCGCCAGCAAGCACGCTTCTACGAAGCGCACCCGCTGCGGGCGCACCGCCCGGGCGATGAACCGCTCGGCCAGCATCAGGTAGCTGCCCCACTTCTCGACCAGCTCCTGCCGCTGCGCCGAGTAGGTCCCGTTGTAGTCCAGCGACAAACTGGAATAGCTCACGTTGATGCCGCCAGCAGCAGCACGCAGCTGCTCTTTGCGCCAGGTCGCCGCGTTGGGATTGGGACGGTTCGAAGCCAGGCTCTCGATCGACTCGCCCGGCAGCAGATCGTCAAAGATCATGCCGGGGGCCATGCGCAGTTCACGGAAGCTCTGGCCCTGCTCGGCGACCGCCACGCCACCCAGGCCCTCGCCCAGCGGGGTATAAGCGGTGCCGTCGCCCTTTTTGATCTGGAAGGTCAGCGAGGCCGCGACTTTTGCGGCGATGCGCTCGGATTCCTCATAGTCCTTGACGTCCTCGAAGCGCGACATCGCGCTTGCGAACACACTCAGGCCCCGGACTTGGTGCACGCGCGTCAGATGCGCGATGTGATGCAGGAATTCGGCGCTGACGCGCTTGGTCTCCAGCATCCAGCCCAGCGGGTCTCCCGGGTGCTGCTTGTAGAGGTGGTAGGCGACCGCCCTGCCCCACGCGTTGCGCTCCACGCCCTGCAGGATGCCGCGCCCGGGATCATTGAGATCCAGCGGGCACAGGTCCGCTTCGATCATCTCGATGCTGTAGGGAACGTCGGTGCCGTGCTCGAGGTAGGGCACCGGCCCGATCAGATCCTGGTAGAACACCTCGCCATCGCGGAAAAGGCTGCGGGCAAGCAGCTGCTGGACCGCGCCATAGTCATGGGCGAACGTGACCTCGGGGCGGTCCCACCAGGCGTCCCACAGGTAGTCAATCTGCAGCGCCAGATCTCGGTTGATCGGCTCGCCCGGACGACGCGGCGCGGCGAGCACGTCGATGCCGGAGCCCACGGTGTTCTGCACCAGCACGTTGAGTGCGTTGGTTGCCAGATCGAGGTCGCGGTCCAGGTGACGAGCCTGGTCGCGTAGCTGCTTGGCGTCCATGCCGGCGACGGCGTTGCCGCTGCCCCAATCGCGGGCGAGCTTGCGGCTGCGCGACGGACGGGTCACCTCGTGTGCACGTGCAACGACTTGTGCGGCCGGGGCGGCCGCTGCAGCCCTGCGGACCTCGCGGTCAGTGGCGACGGCCACTGCGAGGCGGTCACGCGCGACGGTGGCGGTGCCACGCTTCAAGTGCGTCCACCGAAATCGGAAACCGCGAATCGCGCCCGGCGCGGGCCAGCGGCTTGCGCATCGACTGCGATCTGCCACTCCCGGCGACCCTTTCGGATCTCGGCCAGGTCAGCGAGTGTCAGCAGGCGCTCGCCATAGCGAATGCTCTGACCCTGCAGCACGGACGTCTCCGCGCGCATATAGAAGTCGAGCATTTCCTGTGCAGTAGGCATGAACACAGGTTAGTGAGCGAGCCGTCCGAAAACTAAGCAAAGACGCGGACGCGAGTCATCGCAACTCTTTGATTCGCAAGCGTACAAAAACTATTTTGTTCGCGTTTTTGTCAAAGTCGCGGACGCGGCCTGATTTCGCACTCCGGGTAAGCCGCCGGGAAACAGTGCGTAAAGCGTGGTGCGAGAGATATCGAAGTCACGCAGGACCTGCTTAGCCGTGACGCCTCGTTCCAACGCGGCCTGGATCTGGAGGATCGGATAGGAACGCTCATGGGCGGGGAAATAGGGCCGCTCCCCCGCGAAACACCGCATGATCGACTCCACGAAGGGCCTCGCCATTTGCTCGCTGATGCCTATATCACTTTGCATTGCCGACAGGATGCGCACGCGCAATTGCTCCGCGGTCTCTTTTCGCCGCGCCATCACAGCCCCCAACCATCGCGCCCGAAGCCGCTTGATCGCGGCCTCGGCGCGCTCTGTGTTCCACGGGAATCCGTCGTGGCCGCCGTCGAGCCCTCGGGCGCCACTGTTCCACGGGAATCGTTGCCGGGCACGGCAGGCGCGGGCGCGCCGGCAACAAGCCGAGCATCGATCGCATCCCAGTCCGCTTTGGTGAAGCGATGCAGGCGAACTTCCGGATGATGGGCTGCGGCATAGGCGTACACCCAGGTGTCGAGCGGCTCGTTGCGCACGACCTTCTTCTCAAAGCGGTTCTTGACCGGGTTGTAGACCTCCGACACCAGGCCGGGAAAGAACTCAGCCGGCAGCTGGTCGGAGAAGTGCACCAGGCGCGCCTCGGCCTGTCGCTCGGCGTCGGCCGACAGCCGGCTGTACAGGTAGTGCTTCGCCGCCACGCCACCGACGTGGTAGATCGTGATGCCGCGCTTGTCGGTGACACCGCGCCAGGTCACATCAGCGAGCTTGCCCTTGGACAGCACCGGCGCGTTGTTGGGCACGGCACCGAAGATGCACATCGGTCGGGTAATCAGACGCTGGCGCACGTAATTCTTGACCGCTTCCGTGCGGTGACCGCCGGCGTCGATCGCCACGGCCAGCGCACGCAGGATGGCGCCGTCTTCTCGCTCGACGGGCCGGTTCAGCAGATCGGTCAGTGCCACCCACACCGCCTCCTCGGCTGGGTCTCCGGGCAGCTCGATGTAGTCCAGCGTCCAGGCAGCCATGCCGCGGCCCCAGCCGATGATGTGCACCGCTAGGCGATTATCCTGGGTATCCACGCCCACCGTGATCGCCAGCACGCCGAGCGGCGCATGGCGCAAGCGATAAGCCTCGGCACGGTCGGCGATGACATTGTGCTTGACCGCCCGCATCGACGGGTCTTCCCAAGTCTCGGCGAGCCGGTCATTGACGAACGTCTTCAACGAAGCCGGATCGTTCTGGGCATCGAGCCATTCGCGCACCAGGTCGATCCAACGCGGGCCAAGGCCAAACTGGTAGTAGAGGCAGTTGATCGTATAGCCGCGGGAGGTCGCTTCTGGGTTGCTGGCAACCCAGCGTCCGGCGGCGATCATCTGCGGCTTGTGGTGCTCCTCGATGGCGACCCCACACTCGGCACAGGCGTACCAGGCATGCTTGGCGTCCGGCGACCACACCAACCCGCTCCAGGTCAGCGCCTGGAAATGGCCGCAGTGCGGACATGGCACGTGGTAGCGACGCTGGTCGCTTTTCTCGAACAGCTTGGCGATACGGCTGAGACCGGCGATGCCGGGGGTGCTGATGTACAGCCGCTTGTAGGTCGAAGGAAAGGCCGAGGTGCGGCCGTCCAGCATCTTCACCGGATCGTCGCCGGTGCTCAGCTGCTGAGGCGCCTCGTCGATCTCATCGACGCCCAGGTACTTCACCGTGGTCGACTTCAGGCGCTGCGGGCTGCCCATGTGCTCTACATACAGCTGGCCGCCGGCGAAATCCTTGAAGGTGCGCTGGTTGGCGCTATCGCGACTGGCTGTACTGCTGAGCGCCCGGCGCACCGCCGGGCAAACCTCGATCATCGGGTTGAGCTTCTGCGCGATCCACTTGTTCATGGACGCTTCGCCCGGCAGCGCATACATGATCGGCGCCGGCGCGTAGTCCATCCAGTAGGCGATGCTGTTGGTGGCTAGCTGGCTCTTGCCGAACTGGATCGGGAACATGCACACCTGCACATGCACCGGGCTGCGGGCGGACATGTTGTCCATGGGCTCGCGCAGCGGCGGATTGCGGTCAGTGACCCAGCGGCCCGGCTTGCTGCTGCCCTTGCTCGACAGCCACATGTGTTCATCGCACCACTGCGAAACCGTCAGCGGCCGACGCGGCTGCAGCGTGCGCGCCAGGACGCCAGCCACTCGCTGGGAAGCGGCTACGTTCACGCGGCCTCTCCCGTCTCGTGAAAACGCGCCTGGGCCAGGTAGTACTGCGCCCGCTGCTCACGCTCGGCGAGGGTGAAATGGGGGTCGCGCAGCGCCGTCTCGGCGGCGATGCGGAACCCCTCGGCCAGGGCCGGGTCGCTCTCGCGCAGCAGATCGCGCTGGGTGTTGTCCGATCTCATGCGCGGGCCTCGGCTGGCTTGGCCGCCTCGCGGAAGCCGCGACTGAGCTCATCCAAGGCGTGATGCACTTCGTCCCACACCAGCTGCCGGCAGCGCGCCTCATCGTTGGTGGCGGCCAGCTGCGGCGCGAGGGTGTCTGCCAATCCCTCCAGCGCCACACGTAGCGCCGTCGCCGACTCCGCGATAGCGCGTTCAACCTGTGCGGCGGGCAGCAGCTCGCCCAGCGCCTTGGCCAGCTCGATCTGCGCCATGTGCGCGTCGGTCTCAGCCTTGTCGGCCAGCGCCTTGGCCTTGCGCTTGGCATCGCTGCTCAGCAAGCGTTCCGGCAGCTCTGCTTCTCCCTCGCCGTCGGCGTCCTCTTCGCCCGCGAGCGCAGCGCCGCGTGCGGCGGCGTGGCGCTGCGCCACCCCCGCCCGCGATGGATCCTTGGTCTCTTCGTAGAGGACCAGGGAGGCCGCCTTGAGGTACCCCTTGCCGTCGGCACCAGGGACCAGGCGACCATGGCGCTTGAGCTCAATGATGTAGGACGGCCGGCAGCCGATCAGCGCCGCCAGCTCCTTGCCCGTCACCGTGACATCGCCCTCAACCATTCCTACAGCCCTCCTCTTCCATTTTCTTTTGGGCCAAGCAGGGAGTGAGAAATCGCGCGCGCGCGAGCATGTGCGGGATGTGCGGGGCGGTGTGCGGGACCGAAAAGACGCGAAACCCTTGCTGCACAAAGGATGTGCGGGATGTGCGGGATGTGCGGCCACTCATACGCGCGGAAGATGCAGAGGCGAGAAGGCAGTGCGCCACGTTGCTCGCACGCGCACCCGCGAAGCCCCGGAAATGCCCGCACATCCCGCACACGCCTACTGCCGCCTGCGTTTGCGCCCGCACATTGTCCCGCACACCGTCCCGCACATCCCGCACATTGGCTGGCGCGCTCATGCCGAACGCCCCTTGTAGTCGTTCACGCTGGATCGAAAGCCCAGGACTTCCTCGCCCAGCCAACCCGCTTCGTTCCGTCCTTCCGGCGCCGACCCACTGCCAAGCAGCAGGAAGGCGTGGGGGCCATGCGTGGTCTGCTCGATCATGTAGCGCTTGCGAGCGCGGTCCGGGTGCACGATGCCCCGCTTGCGCACCAGGGCATTGATGAACTTGGGGCACGGGGCTGGGCGCACGCCCTCACGGCCGCACCAGATCTTGTAGACCTCGTACCACTCCTTCGACGGTGCCGGCCGAGGCTTGATCCCCGGGATGTCCTCACCGTAGAGCTCATCGAGAAAGCGCTGCGGGCTGTCCTGGCTGAGGTTGATTAGCTCTGCCTTGGCCGAGGTCATCGGCGGGTTGGTACCGTTGGTGAAGCCGGCCAAGTCGAGCTGCAGGAGGTAGTGATGCAGGGCTGCGGTGCCACCGGCGCGGATCTCGGCCAGCGCCTCCAGGTAGAACTCCTCGGTCAATTTGGCCGGCGTCCAGATAACCGCGTGGCGGCGGTCGTCTTCCTCCAGCACGACCGGCATGGCCTCATTGGACAGGAACACCAGGTTGGCGTGGTTGTCCTCTTCGTAGGCCTGGATGTTCTTCGGGTTGATGCGAATCCGGTCGCCGGTGATCAACGCCTTGAGCTTGTTCTTGAGGTGATACACCTCGGTGCGCGCCACGACTTCGTCGGCCAGCAGGAACAGCTTGCGGCTGGCCCAGTCGTTGAACTTGTCTTCCAGGGCGGCCTGGTCAAGCACGCGACCGTAGTCGCCGAACAGCTTCATGTACTCATCGAAGAACATGTTCTTGCCGGTGCCCTGCGGCCCGTGGATCACGATCGTCGACTTCATCTTGGCGCCCGGATGCTGCAGCGGGTACGCAAGCCACTTGAGCACCCAGTCATACAGCGCTCGCTGATTCGCCTCGTTGCCACACATGTGCCACAGCAGCTGCAGCAGCTTCTCGCAGTTGCCCTCGACCGGCACCGTTGGCCAGCCGGCGAACAGGTTGCAGGTAACACCGGGCTTGGTGCCCGACGGATCGAAGTCCACCTCTCGTACGCGAACGATCGCGCGCGACGCGTTCTCCATCCACGCGCGATGCAGCTCCTTGCGCACGCACGCGTCGCGCATGTCACCCAGCGCCACCAGCATGTGCTCTTGGTGATCGAAGACCGTACCGCCCTGCCCGTACACCAGCGCGAACCGCTTGAGCAGCACGTCGAGATCATCGATGGGCTTGAGCACGCCCTGCCCCGCGCCCCCGGTGGTGGCGATGGAAGCGGCGCGGTTTTCGGTAGGCGCGCGCCACGAAAGCTCCGTGATGCGGGCCTCGACCTGGCCGCGCACGACGTGCAGGCCTTCGGCCGCGTGCAGGTCGTTGAAGTCGCTGACCTTTGCGCCGCGCTCGATGAATCGTTCGCGCCGCCCGGCTTCGTCAGCAAAGGCCGGCAGCACCGCGGCGCCGCGGGCCTCCAGGGCGGCGGCGTCCGCGCCGAGCAGGCCAGCGTTGCTGGCCTTATGTTCCTCGCCGCAGGTCGGGCAGTTGATCGGATGGTCGGCCAGCACCAGGCGCTCACGACACGCGCGGCACTTCTGCAGCACGTCGTCGTCGCCGCAAACCAGGACCTTGGTGCCGCGGTATCGCTTCGCCAGGACCGCAGCCACCGGCTGCAGGTTGCCGGCGTCGAATGCGACGGCCACGGGGTAACCGGTGGCCATGTGCAGCGTGGCGGCGGTGGCATAGCCCTCGGCGATCAGCACGATCCACTGCGGCGAGCCGCCGATCAGGTGGAAGTGGCCCTTCTTGGCCAAGCCAGGCGGCCAGAATTCCTTGGCGGGTTTGCGCGTGGACTCTGCCAGCTTGTGGCTGCGCAGCAGCTGCAGGCCGTGGATCGCGCCGTTGGCATCGAGCATCGGCACCACGGCCACGCCGCTTGCGCCATAGCGCAAGCCGAAACCCTGCACGCCCTTGCTGACCAGGTAGTCGGAGTCGCCGTCCGCCTTCGCCTTACCCCAGGCGTCAGTGGCCTTGGCTGCGGCACGACGGGCAGCCTCGATGCGCGCCGACTCAGCGCGACGCCGGTCTTCGGCCAGTCGCCGCTTGAGCGCATCGCGCTGCTCCGCGGTGAACTCGCGATCGCGCTTGCGCAACTCGACCTTGCTCGCGCCATTGTCGTTGCCGCGCCATACGCCGAAGGTGCCGACGATCAGCAGATCACCGCTGCTGGTGTTGAGCTCGTGCAGCACGTACCAGCCACTGCGCTCGCGCGAGCCCTCGACTTTGCAGCGGACCATGCGGCCACTGGTATCGAGGGTGTCGAGGATCAGGCCGGCATCGTGCAACTGGCCAAGGACGTCATCGTAATTGGCCGACATTCAGTAACTTCCAGCGTCGCTATCTACCGACGAAACGGGGTCCGAATTACCCGCAGGGCCCATCGACGGGGAGGACCCGTCACCTGGCACCTGTCCGCCGATCCAATGATTCAGCTTGAGCGACCCCGCCTGCACGCGCGTGTCGCCCGCTGCCTGACCCCGGGGGGGCGGGGCCAGCGGCAACGGCAGAACGCCTTGCGCGCACGCTCGCGCCTCGTCTTCGCGCCGGTAGCGCTCGCGCTCGGCTAAGGCTTCTTCGCCCTGCAGTCCGGGCGCATCGCCGTACAGCAGGCGCATCGCCTCGCCGATGTGCGCGCGCGCGGCCTGGCTGATTCGCCTCCGGCGGCAGGTGCGTCGTGCCCGGGGCGCGCGATCGATCGCCACGTCAATCACGCGTGGCCTCGCCATGCACGCCGCGGTCGAGCTCGTGTCCGATGCCAATCACCGCAGCGATCACGTCTCGGCCTGCGGCTTCGATCGCGCGCTTGTGCGGCAGATCCTCGGGTCCGAAGCGGCCATCCTCGATAGCAGGCGCCAAGGCATGCACCAGGTTGGCGTAGTTGCCCATCAGCGTGGCCACGCTGGCGACCTGCAATCCCTCGGGTGCGGGCATCGGCACGGCCAGCATGCCGCGACGTTTGGCCAGGTCTCGCTCGCAGTCGGTCCGGTACGGCTCGGGCAGGCTGAGTACCCACGCGTCCTCGAGGTTGGCCGGCATCACCCTCAGGTCGCCGATCATGTAGCGCCCCAGGATCTGTCCGTTGTGCTTCTTGTCGGATGCCGCGTCGGCGGTGCTGCCCGTGGTGATTCGAAAGCCGCGCTCTTCGCGATCCTCCTCGGCGGTCATACGCAGATAGTTCTCGGCAACCACCATGGCAAAAGTGCGCTTGTTGGTGCCTGTCTCGTGGAGCATGCGATCGGTGTGCACGTACACCACGGACTGGCGGGGAGGCAGAAACTGAGGCCCGGGCTTCATGCGCAGCACCCGCCTTCTGCTGAAGAATTCAGCGCATGCCCACCATCACTCCCACGTCCCTGCACTTCACCGCGCTGCGTCGATTCGACATCGAGCTTGGAGCGGGCGCCATCGTTGCGGTGTTCTTCGGACCGACCATGCAAGGCTGCCGCCACAAGGCCGCAGCTGACGCCGATCAGCATCACCTCCAGCAGAAGGCGGACCGGGTGCCAACGACGACGGGCGCCGTGATTTTGCTGCCCGTAGGCCGAGTGACCAGGGGTACCGGCGCGGGGGCTACGCATGGGTAAACTCCGAGAAGGCGCCGCCCGCCTTGCGGTACGCTGGATGTGCGAACAACACAGCCCGCAAGGAGGGCGACGTGGATCGAACCAAGGCACGGATTGCGTTGAACGGAGAGTTCAGCGCGCAGGAGTTGGAAGACGTCCTGCGGGAGCTGGCGAGCGTGCGGGCAGGCCTGCACGATGCAGTCCCGTCAACGCCTCCGACCGAGGCGGGTGTACTGGAGCAGCCCAATCCGTTACACATTTTCAGAACCCTCGCCAACGGTGGGGTTCGCATCTGGTTGCGCCACGAAGGATTCGGCTGGATTGCCTTCACTTTGAGCGCGCAGGAACGCGCAGGAATCAGCGAGTTCCTCGCCAAGGAGCTCGGACACACGCATTCTTCGCACTGAGGGGGCCTGGGCATTGATGCGGACCGCAGCTTCGAAGCGATATCCCCGGTCCAGCAGCCCACCAGGCGCTTGCTCGCGCTTGAGCACGACCAACGCTTCTGCCCCGATCAGGCTTTCTAGCCCAGCACGCTCACCGGGAGCTGGCTTGAGCAGCCAGTTCCGCAGCCGAAGGCGTGGGTTCCACCTGTCAGGCAGCATTGGCCATCTCCACGAAGTGCAGCGGCCAGCCCACCGCGCGCCGGCGTTGCACCACGGTGGCCCATTCGTCGGCCGTGAGGCACAGGTCGGCCTGGTCGGCGTTGTCGAAGATTGGCGTGCCGATCAGCGTAGCGAGCTCGCCGGCATCGAGGGAATCATTCAGCGGAGTCATCTGACGGGCCATCACAGCCCCTCTCGCGCCAACGGCGTTTCCCCCGCCAGCCGCAAGAGAGCAGCGCCGACTTCGAAAGCGACAGTTTTCTGAGAACCTCGCTTGAGCCGATGAATCGTCGGCTGCGAGGTCCCCACCTCCTTGGCGATGCGCGATTCCGACCACCCGGCTTTCACCAGGGCCTGAACTGCCTGTTGCGGGCTATTTGTGCTCATGCGGCGAATCCTATACACAAACGAATAGGCATGCAATACACAAACGAGCTATGCCTCCCCTCGAGCCCGGGGAACAATTCGCTAATGAATAATTTGGCAGCCAATCTCCGCCAGCTCATGGCGATCGAAGCACTGAGCGAGAATCAGCTTTCTCGCAATACGGGCGTCCCCCAGCCAACCATCCATCGGATCCTAAGCGGCCGTGTGGGGGATCCCAGGGACGGAACGCTCCGTCCACTAGCGGAGTACTTCGGTGTCACCGTTGAACAAATGCGCACCGTGCTTCCGCGCCCCGGGACGCCACCCACAGAACCGGTTCGCGCCTACAAGGTCAGGGCGATCGAGAGTGAAGAAGATGTCGATCCCGAACGAGAGGTTCTCGTCGATGAGGTGGATCTACTCGTGTCTGCGGGCCCGGGCGCGCGAATGCCCGAGTTTATTGAGACTCGATACCGAATGACGTATCAACTGTCTTGGTTCAAGCAAGTTGGCGCCAAGCCAGAACATGTGCGTGTTATGCGGGTAACTGGCGACAGCATGGAGAGGACGCTATTCCAAGGCGACCGCGTCGCAGTGAACTTAGCCGACAACAAGACGATAGCCGACGGAAAAGTCTACGTTCTAACCACAGGCGGCGTTGAGCCTGACGTCAAAATCAAGCGACTTTTTAAGACTTCTGATGGGCGCCTACGCATCGTTAGCGACAACACCGATAAGGCCCTCTATCCCGACGAGATATTGAGTGCCGAAGAAGCTGCGAATGTACACATTGTAGGGCGTGTAATTGACCGCAGCGGTCGAGGCGGGCTTTGAATATTGCATGCGCCCTAGGCCGGCCGACTGAATTGCAGCATCGCCATCCTACCCGCCTGAGTGATCTTGTATTGACCTTCTGCGTGGGTCAGAAGGCCACGGTCCACTAGCGCTCTTATGCTTGCTCCAGGCCGTTCGATAGATGCGACACCTCCCTGAGCGATGATGGCGGCCAGGATCTCAGCCTGAGCTTCACCAATCCTGCGAGCACGAACCATGGGTCACCCTCTCCTTGACGAGCGTCATTCTCTCGGCTCGGTCAATTCGTTTGGGTATTGCACTTCTAATTCGTTTGTGCATAAATGGCGCCGCCGGCACTGCCGGCGGGCGACCAGCGGGTCGCCACGGCGGCCAGCCCTTCGCCTCGTGCCGCTGACGGCCAATCCCCAGGTCCGGTGACCCGCTGGCGCCCTCCCTTCTCGGAGGCGCGCCATGTTCCAGATCGACACCGATGCCGACATCCTGCCGCCCTGCGCGGTGCGTTGCTGCCGTTCGGCAGCCCAGCATGACCATGCGCTAGCCCAGGCCCAACTGCGCTCCAGTCGCGGCTCCCACAACCGCAACCAGAAGACGCGCGCCGCACGGCTTGATGCGGCCAGCAAGCGCTCCGAGGCAGCTTCCCGTGACCTTGCCCGGGAGACGCGCTCATGAGCGCCCAACCTGATGTGCTGGCGGTCCTCCGCTTCCTGGCGTCACGCGAATGGGATGGCGATGCTCTGCCGGGAAACGCCGCGGTGGACGCAGCTGTTGCCGCTGTAGCCGAACTGATAGCGGCCGACCATGAGCACGACGCCGCGCGTGCAGCGTTCGCCGATCTCAATCGCCGTGTCGCCGAAAACGGCTGGCTTGATATCGACTTCGACGCGCTGCGCAAGGCGGGAGATCGCTTCGTTTCTGCACAGATCCGCCGCGACGCCGCTCTCGGGCGTGCCGGGGGTGCTGCTTGATCACCCTGCCCGCCTCCGAATCCTTCGCCACGGGCGTGCGCGGCGAAACGCTTGCGATCCTGGTGTGCCGTGACTACGTGTGGGCCGGCCTGCTCGCAAGCCCGCACAGCCTCAATTCGCGCGAGATCGGTGTAGCCACGGTGCACCGCGCCCAAGTGCGTGGCCGTGAGCTGCAGATCGGCTCCCAACGCTTCCAAATGGCTCGCCACGCCCTCAAACGCGCCACGCGCTGGCTCGACCGCCAAGGCGTGCGCGTGCTGGAGGTGCAGCCGTGAGCCGTCGCATGCGCGCGTCCTGGGCGGCGGTCGTACTGCTGCTCGCCTACGCAGTGCCACATCGGCTCATCGAACTGGCGCAGATCCACCAGGCCTACCAGACGGAGCACGTCGATGGCCGCTGAAATTTCGCTGCAGCAGCGGTCGCAGTCCGTAGTGGCGGCACATGCCATCGCAATACGAGAGGCAGCTTCCGCCACCGCTCGCCGCGAACCGCAGCTCTACGCCTTCTGGCAGGAGATCGCCCGCGCCTGTGTCGCCGAGTTCGAGGAATGCGACGCGGCTATCCGTGCCGGCGTGGAGGCCTACCTCGGCTTCTCCGGCCTGCAGACCGGCAATTCCGACATCCACGCCCTGGAGGCATGACCGTGCGCCAAACCGCCACGCCACTCGCCGCATCCGTTCCCAGCTGCCAGCCGGGCCATCACCCGCAGCTGGTTATCACCCACGGCGCGCCCGTGCGCCATGCGCTCGGCGGCCCCATGCCGCCGCTGCACCACGTGGAGTGCTGCCGCTGCCAGATCGCTACCCGGCCGCATCCCAGCCGCGCGATCGCCGAATCCCGCTGGATCGACCCCAGTGGCCGTCAGCGCATTCCGCTGTCCCAGATCACCCGCGCCCGCGAAGAAGCCCTCGCCTCGCTCGCCGCTGCCGCACACGCGGCCTGACCCTGGAGAAACCCATGCACCTGCAACCTGTCGCCAGGAAGGCTCTCCTCGCCGCCTTCCATTCGCCCGACCACCAGCTGCGCCGTACCCCGGCCGGTTTCACCACGCCGCCGACGGGTGCCGACGGCACCCAGGTGTTCACCCGTCGCGCCGTGAACTGGCTCGATGACGCCGGCCTGGTCGAATTCGACGACCCGGGTGCGCCTTCGCTCGTTCGCCTCAATGCGCGGGGTGAGCGCTATGCCGAACAGCTGCTGGCCGACGCCCACCAGGCGGCACGCGCATGAAGACGCTACGTGCCCGTCTGGCCTCCTGGCTGTTCTGCCGTTTGGTGTGGGGCGTCGTGTCCCGACGCCCGGCCAACTTCACTGTGGGCGCCGATGACACTGCGGGAGCCTACCTGCTGCGCTGGTGGCTCATCCCTCGCAACCCGCTGTTCAACGTGTACCTGCACCGATTCCTGCGCAGCGATGACGACCGCGCCCTGCACGATCACCCGTGGGCCTGGTGCTCGCTGTTGCTCAAGGGCCGCTACATCGAACACACCATCGCGGCCGGTGGCGTTCATCGCAGGCGCGTACGCCTGCCCGGGAGCTTGCGCATCGCGCTCCCCAGCACTGCGCATCGCGTCGAGATCCTGCCCGGCGAAGGTGCCTGGACGATCTTCCTGACCGGGCCGCGCGTGCGCTTGTGGGGCTTCCATTGCCCGGACCAGGGCTGGATCGATTTCCGCCGCTTCACCGCGGCCCGTCACGGCAAGCCTGGCGAAGTTGGCCCCGGGTGTGACGCATGAGAAGCCACACTGTCACCGACGCGCTGATGCCGCGCACGGCCCAGCGCCAAACCGAATCCGAGCTGCGCTCCGCGTCGGTGAATCGCACTTCGCCGGTCGCCTTCGCCAGCGGCGCGCAGCGTCAGAAGGATGCCGAGCGCGTCGAGCTCGACAAGCTCATGGCCAGCTTCATGCGCCGAGGCGGCAAGGTGGAGGTGCTCGGCACCACGCCGATCCAGCACGGCAAATCACGCCGCCAGGCGAACGCTGAGGCCGGACGTGCTCGCACGTCGAAACCGCGAGAAGCCCAATGACGGCTCGAAGCAAACAAACGAATCGAATCGAGCGGTCCCGAGCCTACTGTGGTTCGACCGGCCTGCGACGCTTCTTGGGTCGTTCCGAGCAGCGGTGGCTGTGCGATACGTATCTGATCGCTCGGCCTAGCGCGTTGCGCCTCGCTTCGCCAGCGTCTCCGCCACGAGCAGAGAACGTGTGGATCGCTTCCTCTTCGCCCTGTCGGCACACCCGGGCTTTGGAAACCCATTCGCCGTACACGGATACAGACGCCGTATCCCGCTCCTCCTCCGTCAAAATAGCGAAGAGGCCAACCATCATCGGCAATGTCATTTGTCGCCCTCCAGTTCCCCTGGATTCGCGCATCCTGCCCCCCCAGTTCAGTGAGCGCAAGGGCCCATGGGAGCGGCACCAATGAACCTCTCCGGCTCGCTGGGAACGGTGGTGCGGTCCACGCGGCCGCAGGCCGCAGCCGACTTCGACGGGCTGGCGCCAGCGCGTGCCGAAAGTGCGAATCGCACAAAACACCAACTCGCCGGCTACGGATGTGTGCTGACGACGATGAAGTTCATGCGATGGGCAATCGAGCAGGATCGCTTTCCGACAGTTGCAGCTGTAATGACCCAGTTCGGTGTCTGCAAAGCCACCGCCTATCGCTGGACAGCCGCCTTGGCCGAGGCCTACGGCATCGATCCTGCAATTCGACACGGAGACCAGAGTTGATCGGATCGATTCTCCAGTTCGAAGATCTGCAGCAACTGTGCTCCCCCGGCAAGCGACCCAGGCTGGCCACGGTGGAAGCGTGGGCGCGCCGGCAAGGCATCCGGTTCCAATATGACGGCCGAGGCGGAATATGGACCACGTTGGACGCCCTTAATGCCTCACTAGGCGTGAGGCCTGCGGCCAATGACGCGAGCAGCTACAGCGGTGATGAGCTGTTCTAGTTCAATCCCGGAGCGGCTTGCACAGTGGCTCAGTGCTATACGGATGGTTCCTGCACCAGTCGATCCGCGCGTTATTGTCTGCCCATTGGGCTGCCAGGATTGCACTGAACCAAATCGCCGGAGCCAACACCGCCAAGGACACAACGAATCCTATCGCCAGGGCGAGCTTCTTCCCTCGCGCGCGAGGCGCCAGCAGGTCGGTGAATATGTCTACCGCAGCCCATATCACCGTGAACCCAAGCACGAAGCAGATGTACGCCACCGGCTTCCAACTAGAGATAACGTCTGCCTTGATCATTGGAGTGTGATAAGCGAACCCGCCGAAAGCGAAAATGCCGACCGCCAGTACCCAGGCCTCGACTAGCTTCAGGTAATGCTCGCCCCACGAAACCTTTTCGTTCCGCCGCGCCTTTTGCGACTCACCTTGCGGCTCACCGACTTTTGCCGCCGTCACTTCCTCATCCATGGCACCTCCTATGCCTCGCGGACGTCCCCGTAAAGCCCCCCACAATTTGCCAGCCCACATCGACTACAGCAAGGTCCCTAAGGGCCTCTACTGGGACGCGAGCGGCAACGGCCGATGGTATGTGCTCGACCCACACCCGGAGGGTGGTGGCGTCAAGGCGAAGACCGTGGCTCAAGCGGGCGCCAGGTTGTCAGACCTGCACGCTATTGCGGAGCAGCGGTCGGGCTCGGCCTTCCGCGGTTCGGTTTCTTACGTCATCGATTTGTTTGAAGCTAGCCTCGCGTTCGCCCAGCTGGCGCCGAGCACGAAGACTCACTACCAGGACTATGCCAAGGCGATCAAGGCTTACCCTCTAAAGAACGGCACCAAGCTCGGTGAGGCCGTCGTCGATCGTATGACACCAGGCGTGATGCGCAGGCTTGTGGACATCATCGCCCAAGGCCGTCCAGCAGGAGGTCCGACCGACGCGGGTGTGCCTGGGTATCCCACAAAAGCCAACCACTGGCTGCGCTACCTGCGCCGTGTGTTTGGCTGGGCGCGGGAACACGATCACGTGAAGGCCAACCCCGCCGCAGGGGTGAAGCAGGTGCGCGAGAAACGAGACCACCGGATGCCGGAGCTGGAGGTGTTCCGCCGCCTCCAGTCTTATGCGCGCGAATGCGGTTGCCGTGCGGCGCGAGAGAAGGGCGCGTTGCCGCCCTACCTGTGGGCCGCAATGGAACTCGCCTACCAGGCCCGCTTACGCGGTATCGAGGTGCTGACCCTGACCGACGCCCACGATTTCGGCGCGCAACTAAAGACCAATCGGCGCAAGGGTAGTCGCGACAATCTAGTACACATGGGAACGCAGATGTCGGCGGCCGTAGATTCGCTCAGGCTGTATCGGCAGCGAGTCTGGGAGCGACGCGGCAGACCGGTGCCGATGCAGCCAGCTGCTAGGTACCTGTTCGTAGGAGAGGATGGCGAGCCGTTGACGCGCTCAGGATTCAACACCGCGTGGCAGCGTTTGATGAAGAACGCGATATCAGATGGAGTGATTCCAGCCGAGATGCGCTTCGGATTGCATGGACTGAAGCATCGTGGCGTTACGGACACGAAGGGCGATAAGAAGATCGCCAGCGGCCACAAAACAGATGCCATGGTGAACCTTTATAACCACGAACTTCCGCTTGTGGGTCCTGTATCGGACGATTAAGTCAAGGACTAGGCAAGAAGGAAGGGCCGAGCAAAGAGACCCCAGATCAACAGCAGGCCAGCCCCCAAACCAGTTGGAACGCAAATTGCGAGATTCCACACCCACAGCGCTGCAAACCTCCTATTCGCCGCACCGGAGCGAGCCTGGTGACGAGCCAGTTTGAGGTCAAAGTTTTCGCTTGAGACGACGGCTGCCAAGTCCTTGCTGAGCCATCCACCCACCATCATCTTGTACAGCTCCCACACCACGAAGAACAAAAGAGACGTGAGCAACAAGCACCCAGCAAGGCGCCGCTCCGTCATCGTAAGCAAGCCAGCGTTTGCGGTGAAAACGGCGATCATCGCCGCATAGCCTAGTGATATGACAAGGTTGGTGTATGAGGAAGCCTTCTCATATTGTGCGGTCAGGATGTCGATAACCGCGCTTCGTCGGCGCTTGAGAGCGCGCTCCGAGTCCTCGTAGGCGTCAAGCCTTGTGTTGAGCCCATCAACGACCTCACGGAGGGATTCGACCTCTATCTCAAGGTCAGCCCGTTGATTAGCTTCGGCGAAATAGTCGTCAACAAGCCTATCAACGTGCGTGCGGTATTTTTCGGCCGCCGGATATTCTTGTACTAGCCCGTCGAACCACAGATCGCGGGGAAAGCCCATACGTTCATTCCTCGGATCCGCACTGTCAACGCCAAGTCATCCGCGCTAACGCGTCGTCTCCAAATAAATTCAACCTGGCGAATCATTCGGACCGACGATGAGCAGAAAATAGCAGGCAATTCCGGTTACGCCGCGTCGGAGCTTCGGGCTTGCCTACACGCATCGATCTGTTGGACCTGACGCAGAACCAGGCGACAGCGCTCCACCTGCTGCTGCACATCGTTGCGACTCAAACCTGCATGGAGGCGATAATCAGCCAACTCCCGGACGCTGCGGAGCGCCTGCATTGCCAAGACGAGCTGCCCTTTTGTTACGCCGAATTCCAATAGTTTTGGCTCGACAGCCTCGACCTTCCACTCCCTAAGCCGACGCAGAAGCTCACGATGTCCAAGATGCGACGCAGATGCGTCTCCGGCTTGGGACACAGGCAACAATTCGGCGAATGGAAGAAGCGCATGGTATGCGCCGTAATAGGCTCGGCTTGCCGCGGCGCGAAGAGTAACCTCGTCTGAGTCGGGACAACAGTGCTTCTTCGCGAAATCCCGCAAGTCCGATGCATCAATTGGCATGCACGCCCTCAGCCTTAGCGGCGACAAGCGCAAAGCTCACACCTTCCGCATCCAATACGTCGGGGTGGATTGCAGCCAAGTGTCCAAACATCTCCCACTCGGTTTCCGCCGCCTTCTCAGGCGTCTCTTCGATGTAGAGATTTATCATCAAACCCTGCTTGCCCTCTTCAGTCGGGACAGGCATCGAACGCACACCTTTTACTGCCTCCCGCCTTGCGCGGAAAAACTTCAAAAGCGTCCCAACTCTTTGAGCGACCCAAGCGTCTTCGAGGCCGATAGCCTCCAAGGCGTCAACAGTCATACGCAAGCTCCGAATCTGGCTCGAGCATTCGAAAGATTCTGTACGGTCGTGTGACTCTATCGCTGCGGGAGCGTACTCAATACCTTCTGCATCGACCTGCTGAAGGTCATAACCCCCATTTAGGAGATCGGCACGAATCTTCGTTGACTCTACGGCCCATCCCGCATAGCCAAGTATCTGCGCAACATCCTCTCGGGCCTGCGGAGGCAACTTCTCAAGGTGTAGGTGCTTCGTGTAGACATCGAATGCCTTGATCGACTCGCCCCCATGAACGAGCAAAATCATGTAGCGCATAAGACGATCCACAGCGAAGCCGGTCGCAGAAAGGACCCGATCGTAGAGTCCGGCGGCTTCAGACCAATCATCATCCAAGGCAGCCACTACGGCCTTTACCTCCATTGACCCAAAGCTATCGGCGTTCGCCAGCTTCTGAGCCTCCGATCGCAACCTCTTGAGACCGACATCATCAACGCCGCAACGAAGAGCACTGATGCTCCGAGTATGCAGAGATTCGAAAGTGGTTTTTGGCAGTGCGCCGATCACCCTGGGTTCCCGTCTTTCCGGCAAAGGGGCGCCGAGGCGCGATTAAAGCAGAGATATTGCATGCGGTGTAGTGCCCATCGACCCCTACACGACACACTTTAGGCTCGGAGGGGCCGAAGTGCGCATTGAGAAGTGCGCATTGATATTAGGGAGAATTTTAGGGACTCGGCGTGAACGCAGCCACTTGCGGCCAAAATTACCTTATAAATCAGTCAGCTGCGTGGCGCGCCCGACAGGACTCGAACCTGTAACCGCCGGCTTAGAAGGCCGGTGCTCTATCCGGTTGAGCTACGGGCGCCGGAGGAACACGTCGCACCTCATCAGCAACAAGGCTGAGGCGTCTCGAGTGGTCGGGGTAGAGGGATTCGAACCCCCGACATCCTGCTCCCAAAGCAGGCGCGCTACCAGACTGCGCTATACCCCGGTGGACTCACACGAGACCCGGCGCCAGCGGCGCGGGGATC
>Ga0160434_100113_pt1 | contig 46397 bp, 37 predicted proteins | sample HID1973I_E0MG_FD_108273 | JGI IMG/M metagenome (GOLD analysis project Ga0160434, IMG submission 108273) | Enriched mosquito-associated microbial communities from UW Madison campus, WI, USA - HID1973I_E0 MG | ecosystem: Host-associated > Arthropoda: Insects > Digestive system > Unclassified ... | reverse complement strand
ACCCGGAAGCTAAGCCCTTCAGCGCCGATGGTACTGCCCTGGAGACGGGGTGGGAGAGTAGGACGCCGCCGGACAACCCTTCACCGAAGGCCCACCCCACACGGGGTGGGCCTTCGGCATTTCCCGGATCAGGAGCCGCGGGACCAGGCCCCTCGGCGTTCCTGCCCGGGCCCACGTCCCCTCTAGAATGGCGACCATGTCCACCATCTCCCGAGACGAGGTCGCGCGCGTCGCCGCGCTGGCCCGCATCGACCTGCGGCCGGAGGAGCTGGACCGGCTCGCCGGCGAGCTCGACGTCATCGTCGACTCCATCGCCAAGGTCAGCGAGGTCGCCACGCCCGACGTCCCCGCGACGAGCCACCCGCTGCCGTTGACGAACGTGTTCCGCGACGACGTGCCGGAGCCCCCGCTCCCGGTCGCCGACGTCCTCGCGGCCGCGCCGTCCGCGGAGGACGGCCGGTTCGCGGTCCCGCAGATCCTCGGGGAGGAATGATGAGCGACGACCTGACGCGGCTCTCCGCCGCGGAGATCGCCGAGGGCCTGCACGCGTCCGACTTCTCGAGCGTCGAGGTGACGCAGGCGCACCTCGACCGCATCGCCGCCGTCGACGATTCCGTCCACGCGTACCTCCACGTCAGCACCGACGACGCGCTGGCGACGGCGCGCGACGTCGACGCGCGACGGGCCGCGGGGGAGGAGCTGCCGCTGCTCGCCGGCGTCCCGATCGCCGTCAAGGACGTCGTGGTGACGCGCGGCATGCCGACGACGGCCGGGTCGAAGATCCTCGAGGGATGGGTCCCGCCGTACGACGCGACCCTCGTCGAGCGGATCCGCGAGGCCGGGCTGCCGATCCTCGGCAAGACCAACATGGACGAGTTCGCGATGGGCTCCTCGACGGAGCACTCCGCGTACGGCAACACGCGCAACCCGTGGGACCTCGACCGCATCCCCGGCGGCTCCGGCGGCGGCTCGGCCGCCGCGGTGGCGGCCTTCGAGGCGCCCCTCGCGATCGGCACCGACACGGGCGGCTCCATCCGCCAGCCGGGCGCCGTGACGGGCACCGTCGGCGTGAAGCCCACGTACGGCGGCGTCTCGCGGTACGGACTCATCGCCATGGCGAGCTCGCTCGACCAGGCGGGCCCCGTGACCCGCACGGTCCTCGACTCGGCCCTCCTGCACGAGCTCATCGGCGGGCACGACCCGCGCGACTCGACGTCGTTCCGCGACAAGCTGCCGTCGCTCGTCGACGCCGCGGTGCAGGGCGCGACGCAGGACCTCGCGGGCGTGCGCGTCGGCGTCGTCACCGAGCTCTCGGGCGAGGGCTACCAGGAGGGCGTGCGCGCGCGCTTCGCGGAGTCGCTCGACCTGCTGCGCGCACGCGGCGCGGAGATCGTCGAGGTCTCGTGCCCCCACTTCGATTACGCCCTCGGGGCGTACTACCTCATCATGCCGAGCGAGGCGTCGAGCAACCTCGCCAAGTTCGACGGCATGCGCTTCGGCCTGCGGGTCGAGCCCGAGGACGGCCCCGTGACCGCCGAGCGCGTCATGGCGGCCACGCGCGGTGCCGGCTTCGGCGACGAGGTCAAGCGCCGCATCATCCTCGGCACGTACGCGCTCTCCGCGGGCTACTACGACGCGTACTACGGGAGCGCGCAGAAGGTGCGCACGCTCATCCAGCGCGACTTCGCCGCCGCGTTCGAGCAGGCGGACGTCCTCGTCTCGCCCACGGCGCCGACGACGGCCTTCCGGTTCGGCGAGAAGCTCGACGACCCGCTCGCGATGTACCTCAACGACGTCGCGACGATCCCGGCGAACCTCGCCGGCGTCCCGGGCATGTCGGTCCCGGCCGGCCTCTCGGACGACGGTCTGCCCGTCGGGTTCCAGGTCCTCGCCCCGGCGAAGGCCGACGACCGCATGTACCGCGTGGGCGCGGCGCTCGAGGCGGCGCTCCTGGACTCGTGGGGCGGCCCGCTGCTCGACCGCGCACCCGTGCTCCCCGTCGCCACCGCCGAGCAGGAGGGCTGAGATGACCGCCACGACCGTCGACCTCGTCGACTACGCCGACGCCACGCGCCGCTACGACCCCGTCATCGGGATCGAGGTGCACGTCGAGCTCGGCACGCTGACCAAGATGTTCTGCCCCGCCGAGGTGAGCTTCGGCGCGGAGCCCAACTCGCAGGTCACGCCCGTCTCGCTGGGCCTGCCGGGCGCGCTCCCGGTCGTCAACGGCAAGGCCGTCGAGTACGCGATCCGCATCGGTCTCGCGCTCAACTGCCAGATCGCCGAGACGTGCCGCTTCGCCCGGAAGAACTACTTCTACCCGGACGTGCCGAAGAACTTCCAGACGTCGCAGTACGACGAGCCGATCGCCTACGACGGGTGGATCGACGTCGAGCTCGAGGACGGCACCGTGTTCCGCGTGGAGATCGAGCGCGCGCACATGGAGGAGGACGCGGGCAAGAACACGCACGTCGGTGGCGCGACGGGCCGCATCCACGGCGCGGAGTACTCGCTCGTCGACTACAACCGTGCCGGCATCCCGCTCGTGGAGATCGTCACGCGCCCCATCACGGGCGCGGGCGACCGCGCCCCGGAGGTCGCGCGCGCGTACGTCCAGACGCTGCGCGACATCTTCCGGGCGCTCGACGTGTCCGAGGCCCGCATGGAGCGCGGCAACGTCCGCGCCGACGTGAACCTCTCGCTGCGCGCCTCGGCCGACGCGCCGCTCGGCACGCGCACCGAGACGAAGAACGTCAACTCGTTCCGCTCGGTCGAGCGGGCCGTGCGCTACGAGGTCTCGCGCCAGGCGGCCGTCCTCGACGCCGGGGGCACCGTGATCCAGGAGACGCGGCACTGGCACGAGGACACCGGCATCACGACGGCGGGCCGCGTGAAGTCCGACGCCGAGGACTACCGCTACTTCCCCGAGCCCGACCTCGTCCCGGTCGCGCCGCCGCGCGAGTGGGTCGAGGAGATCCGCGCCGCGCTGCCGGAGCTGCCGGTCGCGCGCCGTCGCCGCCTGCAGGGTGAGTGGGGCTACGCGGACGCGGAGATGCGCGACGTCGTCAACGCCGGCGCGATCGACCTCATCGAGGCCACGGTCGCCGCGGGCACGAGCCCGGCCGGCGCGCGCAAGTGGTGGATGGGCGAGCTCGCGCGCCGCGCGAAGCAGGACGACCTCGAGCTCGGCGGCCTCGCGGTGACCCCCGCCCAGGTCGCGGAGCTCCAGGGCCTCGTCGACGCCGGCCGCATCAACGACAAGCTCGCGCGCCAGGTCCTCGAGGGCGTCCTCGCGGGCGAGGGCGACCCGGAGCAGGTCGTCGTGGCCCGCGGCCTGGAGGTCGTCTCGGACGACGGCGCCCTCCTCGCCGCGATCGACGAGGCGCTCGCCGCGCAGCCCGACATCGTGGAGAAGGTCCGGGGCGGCAACCTCGGGCCGGTCGGCGCGATCATCGGCGCCGTCATGAAGGCGACGCGCGGCCAGGCCGACGCGGCCCGCGTGCGCGAGCTCGTCCTCGAGCGGATCGGGTGATCGCATGACGCGGGGGCCCGTCCTGCTCGGCGAGATGATGCGGCTGCGGCCCATCGAGGCGCGCGACGCGGACCGGATGTGGGAGTCGTTGCAGGACCCGGAGTCGAACCGGCTCACGGGCACCACGACGGCGTTCACGCGCGAGCAGATCGACGCCTGGTCGGCGACGATCAGCGACCGTGACGGCCGGTTCGACTGGGCGATCACGCCCGGTGCGGTGCGTGACGGGCAGCAGGTGAGCGACGACATGATCGGCGAGATCGTCCTCAACGACATCGACGAGCACGCCGGGTCGGCGAACCTGCGGCTCGCCCTCCTGCCCAACTACCGCGGCCGCGGCTACGGGCGCGAGGCGATCTTCGAGGTGCTGCGCTTCGCGTTCGACGGCTCGACCGACGTGGAGGGGGTGCGCCACGAGGGGCCGCACCTGCACCGCGTGAGCCTCGACGTCCTGAGCATCAACCCCCGGGCGCGGATGCTCTACGAGTCGCTCGGCTTCCGCGAGGAGGGGCGCCTGCGCGACGTCTACCGCGACGGCGACGGATGGGCCGACGCGACGGTCATGAGCATCCTCGAGGACGAGTTCCGCGCGGGGCTCGGCTCCGCCTGACCTCCGGACGACCGGCCGCTCCCCGGCCCGGTCCGCGGCGTCGTCCGTCGCACCCCGCGTCCCCGACGGGCCCGGCAGCTCCCGCTGCCGGGCCCGTCGTCGTCGCGGGCACCCGGGCCGCCCGGGACGCTGCCCGTGGCACGGCGCGGGCCACCGCGAGTGTCGTTGACACCTCCGGGGGAGCACCGTAGATTCGTTGAGCGGAAGCACAGTTCCGCGATGTGAAATTGCCATGGGCGCGAGACGGCCATGAGTCCCCGAGCGCGAGGACGGCGATGACGCTGGACGAGTTCAACCGGTTGCCCGTGCGGGAGGCGCGCGACGCGCTCCTCGGGTGCGCGCACGTCGAGCGCTGGGCCGACGCCGTCGCGGCGGAGCGGCCCTACCCGACGGTCGAGGCCGCCGTGGCCGCGGCGGCGACGCTGGCCGACCCGTGGACCGACGCGGAGGTCGACGCGGCGCTCGCCCGCCACCCGCGGATCGGCGAGCGCGCGGCGGGGGACGGCGCGGACGCGCGGAGCTCGCGCCGCGAGCAGGCCGGGGTCGACGGCGCGCCCGAGGACGTCGCGCGGCGCCTCGCGGCGGGCAACCGCGCGTACGAGGAGCGCTTCGGCCACGTGTTCCTCGTCCGCGCGGCGGGCCGCAGCGCCGAGGAGATCCTCGACCAGCTCACCGAGCGCCTCGACCACGACGCCGCCACCGAGCGCGCGACCACCGCGCGCGTCCTGCGCGAGATCGCCGCGCTGCGGCTGGAAGGGGTCCTGTCCGCATGAGCGCGCACGCGAGCCACGTCACCACCCACGTCCTCGACGCGGCCCGGGGCCGGCCCGCGGACGGGGTCGGCGTCCGGCTCGAGGCGGCCGCGGAGGACGGCCGGGGGTCCGGGTGGTCGCTCGTGGCGTCCGCCCGCACGGACGGCGACGGGCGCGTGCCCGCGCTCGGGCCTGCGGCGCTCGACCCCGGCACCTACCGGCTCGTGCTCGACACGGGGGCGTACTTCGACCGCACGGGCACCGCGTCGTTCTACCCGGAGGTCGTCGTCGTCTTCCGGGTGTCCGACGCCGAGCAGCACTACCACGTGCCCGTGCTGCTCAGCCCGTTCGCCTACTCGACCTACCGGGGGAGCTGACATGACCGAGACCGGGACGGCGCGCTCCGGGAGCGCGGCCGAGGTGCCGGGCGGCCGCATCGTGCTCGGCGACAACCAGTGGGGCAAGGCGGAGGTGCGGCTCGTGCACGTCGACCGCTCGACCCCGCGGCACCGGATCACCGACCTCTCCGTGACGTCCCAGCTGCGGGGCGGCCAGGAGGCCACCCACCTCGACGGCGACAACGCGCGGTGCGTCGCGACCGACACGCAGAAGAACACCGTGTACGCGTTCGCGCGCGCGGGGATCGGCGCCGTCGAGGAGTTCGCGATGCGGCTCGGCGCGCACTTCGTCGAGGACTTCGCGTGGGTCACCGGCGGGCGCTGGGAGATCGAGCAGTACTCCTGGGACCGCATCGAGACCTCCGAGGGCGAGCACGACCACGCGTTCGTGCGCCGCGGCACCGAGACGCGCACGACCGTCGTCCAGCGCGACGGCGACGAGGTCTTCGTCGTCTCGGGCCTCACCGACCTCGTCGTGCTGAAGTCGACGGGGTCGGAGTTCCACGGGTTCCCGCGCGACCGCTACACGACGCTGGCCGAGACGGACGACCGCATCCTCGCGACGTCGGTCACGTCGCGCTGGCGCTACACGACGACGGACCTCGACTTCGACGCCGTCTACGCGCGGGTGCGCGCGACCCAGCTCGAGACGTTCGCGACGACGCACTCGCTCGCGCTGCAGCAGACGCTGTTCGCGATGGGCCGAGCCGTCCTGGAGGCGGTGCCCGAGATCGCGGAGATCGCGTTCTCCATGCCGAACCGGCACCACTTCCTCGTGGACCTCGAGCCGTTCGGCCTCGACAACCCGCACGAGGTCTTCTACGCGGCCGACCGGCCGTACGGGCTCATCGAGGCGACCGTCCGGCGCGAGGACGTGCCTGCCGAGCCGCGCGCGTGGGCGACCGTCGCCGGGTTCTGCTGACGCGGCGGGACCGACGACGATGAGCCCGCGACGCCGCGCCGCCCACCGTGCGACGTCCCCGGCCGGGGACGTCGCCGCGTCGCCCGCGTCGCCCGCGTCGCCCGCGTCGTCCGCGTCGTCCGCGGCGGCGCGGGGGTCAGGGCGCCGCGGTGATGAGCTCGCGCGTCAGCTCGGCCGCGACGCGGTGCAGCACGGGCACGGCCCGCTCGCCGAACTCGTACGTGACGCGCGCAGCGGGACCGGAGACGGACAGGGCCGTGGGAGTCGGGGCGTCGGGCACGGCCACGGCGAAGCACCGGACCCCGAGCTCCTGCTCGCCGTCGTCGATCGCGAACCCGCGCTCGCGCGTGCGGCCGAGGTCCTCGAGCAGGACGTCCACGTCGGTGACGGACTGGTCCGTCGCGGGCGGCATGCCCACGCGGGCCACGATCTCGCGCACCGTCCGGTCGGGGAGCTGGGCGAGCACCGCCTTGCCGACGCCCGTGCAGTGGGTGAAGACGCGGCGTCCGACCTCGGTGAACATGCGCATCGAGTGCCGCGAGGACGCCTGCGCCACGTACACGGCCATGTCGCGGTCGATCATCGCGAGGTTCGCGGACTCCCCGAGCTCGTCGGCGAGCCGCTCGAGGTAGGGGCGCGCGCCGGCGCCGAGCTGGCGGCCGGCCGACTCGCCGAGCCGGATGAGGCGCGGGCCGAGCGTGTAGCGGCGCGACGGCGTCTGCCGCACGTACCCCTGCACGAGGAGCGTGCGCAGGAGGCGGTGGATCGTGGGGAGGGGGAGCCCGGCCTGCTGGGCGAGCTCGCTGAGACCCGCCTCGCCGCCGAAGTCTGCGAGGAGCTCGAGGAGCTCGATCGCCCGGTCGACGGACTGCACGCCGCCCGACGTCCTCGCGGCCGCGCGACCCGCGCGTCCGACCGCGGGCTCCGTCGGCTCCGTCGCCGTGGAGTTCTCGCCCATCACCGTCTCCTGTCCACCGGGTGCCGTCCGACGACGGACGGTCGCCCTGCCGGAAGAGCGCGGACCACCCGCCCTCGCTTCCGCATCACGGAAGATATGCCTCAGCATACGAGAAGGAGGGACGGCTCCGGCCGCCGGCGCACGCCTCCGGGCCGGCCGTCGTCCCGCAGAGAGGACTCGCCATGACCACGACCCCGGCCGTCTCCGTGCACGGGCCCGCCGTCGACCGGCAGGAGGAGGTCCTCACGCCGGAGGCCCTCGCGTTCGTCGCCGGCCTCCAGCGGCGCTTCGGCGCGCGGCGCGACGAGCTCCTCGCCGCGCGGGCGACCCGGCGCGAGGAGGTCGCGCGCACGGGGCAGCTCGACTTCCTGCCGGGGACTGCCGACGTGCGCGAGGGCGCCTGGACGGTCGCGCCCGCGCCCGCGGACCTGCTCGACCGGCGGGTCGAGATCACCGGGCCGCCGACGCCCAAGATGGCGGTCAACGCGCTGAACTCCGGTGCGAGGGTGTGGCTCGCGGACCTCGAGGACGCGTCCACGCCGCACTGGGGCAACGTCGTCGGGGGCCAGGTGGTGCTGCGCGACGCGACCCGCCGCACGCTCGCGTTCACCTCGCCCGAGGGCAAGCACTACGCGCTGCGCCCCGAGGGGGACGGGGACCGGCTCGCGGTCATGGTCGTGCGCCCGCGCGGCTGGCACCTCGACGAGGCGCACGTCCGGGTGGACGGGGCGCCCGCCGTCGGCGCGCTCGTCGACTTCGGGCTGCACTTCTTCCACAACGCCGCCGAGCTCGTCGCGCGGGGATCGGGCCCGTACTACTACCTGCCGAAGACCGAGTCGCACCTCGAGGCGCGCCTGTGGGACGACGTCTTCACGCACGCGCAGTCGGAGCTCGGCCTCCCGCACGGCACGGTCCGCGCGACCGTGCTCGTCGAGACCATCCCCGCGGCCTTCGAGATGGAGGAGATCCTCTACGAGCTGCGCGACCACGCGTCGGGGCTCAACGCGGGCCGGTGGGACTACCTGTTCTCCGTCATCAAGTACTTCCGCGACTCCGGGCCGTCGTTCACGCTGCCGGACCGCGGCGCGATCACCATGACCGCGCCGTTCATGCGCGCGTACACGGAGCTGCTCGTCGCGACGTGCCACCGGCGCGGCGCCTTCGCGATGGGCGGCATGGCCGCCGTCATCCCGAACCGGCGCGAGCCCGAGGTCACCGCGCGCGCGTTCGAGAAGGTGCGGGCCGACAAGCAGCGCGAGGCGGGCGACGGCTTCGACGGGTCGTGGGTCGCGCACCCCGACCTCGTGCCCGTGTGCCGGGAGGTGTTCGACGAGGTGCTGGGCGAGCGCCCGAACCAGCTCGACCGGCAGCGGCCGGACGTGCACGTCACCGCGGACGAGCTGCTCGACGTCTCCACCGCCGGGGGAGACGTCACCGAGGCGGGCCTGCGCAACGACCTCTACGTGTCGGTCGCGTACGTCGCGGCGTGGCTCGCGGGCAACGGCGCGGTCGCGATCCACGACCTCATGGAGGACGCGGCGACCGCCGAGATCGCCCGCTCCCAGGTCTGGCAGTGGGTGCGGTCGGGCGCGTCGTTCACCGCGGGCGAGGGCGCCGGGACGACGATCACCGCCGACCTGGTCCGTGCGCTCCTCGGCGAGGAGGTTGCGCGGCTGCGCGCCGACGTCGGGCCCGAGGCGTACGACGCGGGACCGTACGAGCAGGCCCGCGCCCTCGTCGAGCAGATCGCGCTCGACGAGCACTACGTCGACTTCCTCACGCTGCCCGCGTACGACGCGGTGGTGCGGGGCGAGGCGGACGGCGAGGGGGCGCCCTGATGCCGGAGGGCTTCTCCGAGCGCGACGTCGACGCCCTGCACGCGGCGCTCGACGGGCTCCTCGCGCCGTGGGACGCCGAGCTCGCGGAGCGCTACCCGGGCGACGACGGCGCGCGGCAGCCCGTGCACACCGTCTACGTGCCGGGGGACCGCTACGACGCCGGGCTCGTGCCCGCCTGGGGCGCGCGGGCGCGCGAGGCGGTCGACGCCGCCGGCGGGACCCGCCGCCTCGCCGACCTGCTCCTGCCCGGGGCGCCGGACGCGCTCGCGGAGGGCGTCGCCGAGCGCGTCGCCGCGAAGCTCGCCGCCGAGCCGGTGGAGGACCTGCGCATCGACTTCGAGGACGGCTTCGGCGACCCCGGCGACGCCGCCGAGGACGCGGCCGTCGTCGCGGCGGCGCGCGAGCTGGCCCACGCCGCGGCGCGGGGGAGCGCGACGCCGTTCACGGGCATCCGCATCAAGGGCCTCGAGGCGCCGACCCGGCGCCGCGGCGTGCGGACCCTGGCGCTGTTCGTCGCCGAGCTCGTCGCCGCGCGCGCCGCGGACGGGCGGACGGGGCTGCCGCGCGGGTTCGCCGTGACGCTCGCCAAGGTGACGTCGCCCGCGCAGGTCGTCGCGACGGCGCACGCGTGCGAGCACGTCGAGCGCGCGCACGGTCTCCCGCCCGGGAGCCTGCGGGTCGAGGTCCAGGTGGAGACGCCCCAGGCCGTCCTCGCGGCGGACGGCACCGCGACCGCCGCGCGCCTCGTGCACGCCGCGCCCGGCCGGGTGACGGGCCTGCACTACGGGACGTACGACTACTCCGCCGCGCTCGGCATCGCGGCCGCGTACCAGTCGGCGGAGCACCCGGCGGCCGACCACGCCAAGGCCGTCCTGCAGCTCGCCGCGGCCGGGACGGGCGTGCGGGTGTCCGACGGCTCGACGAACGTCCTGCCCGTCGGCGACCCGGACCAGGTCGACGCCGCGTGGCGCCTGCACGGCCGCCTCGTGCGCCGCGCGCTCGAGCGCGGGTTCCCCCAGGGCTGGGACCTGCACCCCGCCCAGCTCCCGTCCCGCTTCGTCGCCACGTACGCGTACTACCGCGAGGGCGCGCCGGCCGCGCTCGCGCGCCTCGCGGCGTACGTCGGGACGGGCCCGGCCGACGGCGGCGTGCTCGACGAGCCGGCGACCGCGCGCGCGATGGCCTGGTTCCTGTGCCGGGGCGTCGACTGCGGAGCGCTCACCGAGGCCGAGGTGCGGGCCGCCACCGGGCTCGACCGCGGCGGACTCGACGACGTCCGCCGCACCGGTCGCGCGTCCCCGGCCGGCTGACGCGCACCCACCCTGCCCACGCCACGTCCCGAGGAGGCCGAGAGATGACCCGGACCACGCGCTACTGGACACCGCACGGCGGCCTGCCCGCGCAGACCGAGCTGCTCACGGACCGCGCGATCATCACCACCGCGTACACCGTGATCCCGCGCGGCGTGCTGCGCGACATCGTCACGAGCCGCCTGCCCGGGTGGGAGGCCACGCGCCTGTGGGTCCTCGCGCGCCCCGTCGAGGGGTTCGCGACGACGTTCGCCCAGTACGCCGTCGAGGTCTCGCCCGGCGGGGGCGCGGACCGGGGCGAGGACGAGGAGACCGTCGAGTCGGTCGTCTTCGTCACCGAGGGCACGCTCGTCCTCACGCTCGACGGCGCGGAGCACGTGCTCGAGCCGGGCGGCTACGCGTACCTCGCCGCGGGGGAGCGGTGGGGCCTGCGCAACCGCTCCGACGCCCCGGCGGGGTTCCAGTGGGTCCGCAAGGAGTACGAGCCGGTCCCGGGGCACCGCGCGACGACGTTCGTCACGCGCGACCAGGACGTCGAGGCCGTCCCCATGCCCGACACCGACGGCGCGTGGGCGACGACACGGTTCGTCGACCCCGACGACCTCGCGCACGACATGCACGTCAACATCGTGACGTTCCGGCCCGGCGGGTCGATCCCGTTCGCGGAGACGCACGTCATGGAGCACGGGCTGTACGTGCTCGAGGGCAAGGGCGTCTACCGCCTCAACGGCGACTGGGTCGAGGTGCAGGAGGGCGACTTCCTGTGGCTGCGCGCCTTCTGCCCGCAGGCCTGCTACGCGGGCGGCCCGAGACCCTTCCGCTACCTGCTCTACAAGGACGTCAACCGCCAGGTCCGGCTCGGGCGGCGCTGATGGGCGGGCCGGAGGAGGTGGCCGACCTCGTGGTGCGGGGCGCTCGCGTGCTCGTCGCGGCGGGGGAGCGCCCGCGCGAGGTGGCCGTCACGGACGGCGTCGTCACGGCGGTCGAGCCGCTCGGCGCGGGGCTGGAGGGCCGCCGGGTCGTCGAGCTCACGGCCGACCAGGTGCTGATCCCCGGCCTCGTCGACACGCACGTGCACGTCAACGAGCCGGGCCGCACCGCGTGGGAGGGGTTCGCCTCCGCGACGCGCGCCGCGGCCGCGGGAGGTGTGACGACGATCGTCGACATGCCGCTCAACTCGATCCCGCCCACGGTCGACGTCGCGGCCCTCGAGCTCAAGCGGGCGGTGGCGCGCGACCAGGCGTTCGTCGACGTCGGGTTCTGGGGCGGGGCCGTGCCCGGCAACACGGGCGAGCTGCGCGCTCTGTGGGACGCCGGCGTGTTCGGCATGAAGTGCTTCCTGCTGCACTCGGGCGTCGAGGAGTTCGGGTACCTCGAGCCCGACGAGCTCGAGGAGGACCTGCGCGTGCTCGCCGACTTCGACGGCCTCCTGCTCGTGCACGCCGAGGACTCCCGGGCGATCGACCACGCGCCGAAGCCTCACGGCGACCGGTACGACGTCTTCCTCGCGTCGCGCCCGCGCGGTGCGGAGAACGTCGCCGTCGCCGAGGTCATCGAGCGCGCGCGGTGGACGGGCGCGCGGGCGCACGTGCTCCACCTGTCGAGCTCGGACGCGCTGCCCATGCTCCGCACGGCGAAGCGCGAGGGCGTGCGGATCACGGTCGAGACGTGCCCGCACTACCTCGCGCTCGTCGCCGAGGAGGTCCCCGACGGCGCGACGCAGTTCAAGTGCTGCCCGCCCGTGCGCGAGGCCGCCAACCGCGAGCTGCTGTGGGAGGGCCTGCTCGACGGCACGATCGACTGCGTCGTGTCGGACCACTCGCCGAGCACCCCGGACCTCAAGAACCTCGCGACGGGGGACTTCGGCACGGCGTGGGGCGGGGTCTCGTCGCTGCAGCTCGGGCTCGCGGTCGTGTGGACCGAGGCGCGGGCGCGCGGGATCCCGTTCGCGCGCGTCGTCGAGTGGATGTCGGCCCGGCCCGCCGAGATCGCCGGGCTGCGGCGCAAGGGGGCGATCGCGCCGGGCCGCGACGGCGACCTCGTGGTGGTCGAGCCCGACTCGGCGTTCGTCGTCGACCCGGCGCGGCTGCACCACAAGAACCCGCTCACGCCCTACGCCGACCGCGTCCTGTCGGGGACGGTCGTCGCGACGTACCTGCGCGGCCGCGAGGTCACGTCCGACCGGCCGACGGGCCGCCTCCTCGCGCGCGGCGAGGCCTGAGCCGCGGGTCCGCGGCCCAGGCCTGGTGGGGGCTCAGCCCTCGGCGAGGAGCTCGTCGAGCTGCTCGTAGCCCTCGCGCACGCCGACCTCCATGCCGCTCGCGACGAACGCGTCGCGCCCCTCGAACGAGTCGACGAGCGACGTCGCCGTGAGGCGGCAGCGGCCGTCCGGGAGGTCCTCGAACCGGAGGCTGTCGAGCGAGACCCCGTCGGGGAAGCCCTCGTAGGCGAACGTCTGGACGATGAGCTCGTCGGGGCGCACCTCGTGGACGCTGCCGAAGAACGCGTACTCGGCTCCGTCGGGGTCGACCTGGACGTAGCGGTACGCGCCGCCCGTGCGCACGTCCCACAGCTCGTTGCGCTGCGTGAGGTAGCGCGGGCCGTTCCAGCGCGCGAACAGGTCGGGGTCGAGGTGGGCGCGGAAGACCTTCGCCGCGGGGGCGTCGAACTCGCGCACGATGCGGACGACCGGGACGTCCGTGGGGACGACGATCTCGGTCTCGTGGGTGCCGGTGGTGCTCATGGTGCTTCTCCCGTCGTCGGGTCGTTCACGGGCCCGGCCGGTCGGCCGGTCGGCCGGGCAGGTCGGGCAGGTCGGGCAGGTCGGGCAGGTCGCGCAGGACGTCGTCGAGGCGGCGGTAGCGGTCCTCGGCCTCGCGCCGGTAGCGCTCGATCCACTTCGTCATGAGGTCGAAGACCTCCGCCTCGAGGTGCACGGGGGCGCGCCGGGCGTCCGTCGTGCGGGTCACCAGGCCGGAGTCCTCGAGCACCCGCAGGTGCTTGGACACGGCCTGCACGGACATGTCGTACGGCTGGGCCAGCTCCCCGACCGTCGCGTCGCGCGACGCGAGCCGGGCCACCATGTCGCGGCGCGTGGGGTCGGCGAGCGCCGAGAACACGCGGGAGAGCGGGTCGGCCGTCACGGATCCTCCTCGTCAACTGTTCGGTTGACGACGACGGTACGCCTCCGGTCGGGCCCCGTCAACCTTCTAGTTGATAAGGGCCCTCGGTGGCTCGGGAGGGAGCCCGGGACGAGGCCTCGAGGGCAGGGGCTCAGGACAGGGGCTCAGGACCGCCGCGCGCGCTGGAAGTCGTCGAGCGACACCCGACGCTCCTCGGCGTGGTCGACGATCCGCTCCGGGTACCCCTCGGGCTGCTCCCCGAGCTTCCAGGGCTCGTGCACCCGCGCGCCCTCGACGCCGCGCAGCTCCGGCACCCACCGGCGCACGTACGTGCCGTCCGGGTCGAACTTCCTGCCCTGCGTGACCGGGTTGAAGATGCGGAAGTACGGCGCGGCGTCGCGCCCCGTCCCCGCGACCCACTGCCAGTTGAGCTGGTTCTGCGGCACGTCCCCGTCCGCGAGGCACGCCATGAAGTGGTCCGCGCCGCGCTGCCAGCGCACGTGGAGGTCCTTGACGAGGAACGACGCGACGACCATGCGCACGCGGTTGTGCATCCAGCCCTCGGCGAGGAGCTGGCGCATCCCCGCGTCGACGAGCGGGTAGCCCGTGCGCCCCGCGGCCCACGCCTCGAGGAACCGGTCCTCGTCCGTGCCCGACGCCCACGCGTCGTCGGGCACGACCGGGCGCAGCGAGCGGTGCGCCGCGCCGGGGTGGTGGAACAGCACGTCGGCGTGGAACTCGCGCCACGCGAGCTCCGACCGGTAGGCGAGCACGTCGTCGGACGGGGCGCCGTCGTGCAGGGCGTCGCGCACGTCGGCGAGCAGCGTGCGCGGGTGCAGCTCGCCCCACTTGAGCGGCACCGACATGCCCGACGTCGCGGGCCGGTCCGGACGGTCCCGCTCGCTCGCGTACCCGGCGAGGTGGTCGGCGAGGAACGTGCGCCAGCGGGCGCGCGCCGCGTGCTCGCCAGCGTCCGGCAGGTCGGTGTCCGTCCCCGGGTCCTCGGGCGTGCCGTCCGAGCGCAGGTGCGCCCACGGGACCGAGCGCGGGCGCGGGGCGGGGTCGCGCCACCCGTGCGCGACCCACGCGTCGCGGAACGGCGTGAAGACCTGGAACGGGTCGCCCTGCTTGGTCAGGACCCGCCCGGGGGCCACGGCGTACGGCGAGCCGGTGCGCACGAGGCGCGCGCCGGCGTCGGGCAGGGACCGCTCGACCGCCTCGTCCCGCGCCACGCCGTACGGCTCGAACGCCGCCGCGACGTGCACGTCCTCGGCGCCGGTCTCGCGCGCCACCGCGGGCACGACGGCGCGCGGGTCGCCGTGGCGCACGACGAGCCGCCCGCCCGTCGCCTCGTCGAGCGCGGCGAGGCTGCGGGCCAGGTAGGACCGCCGCGGGGCGCCCGCCGCGTCCCACAGCCGCGGGTCGAGGACGAACAGCGCGACGACGTCGTCACCGCCCGCCCGGGCGGTCTCGGTCGCGGCGACGAGGGCAGGGTTGTCGGCGAGCCGCAGGTCGCGGCGCGCCCACCAGATCGAGGGCATCCCGTCACGCTAACGGTCGCCGGTCGCGCTCGCCGGTGGCAGCATCGCAGGCATGGACGAGCGCGGACGGCCCGACGGCGCGGACGGGCGCGAGGACGACCTCCCGGGCCGGATCGAGCGCGAGGCCGTCACCGAGCCCGACCCGGGCGCCCCGCCCGTCGGGCCGGGCACCGCAGCCGGCGTCGCGGCGCGCGAGTCCGGCGTCGGGCCGGCGGCGGGCCACATCGAGGGCGACCACGCGTTCTTCGGGCACCCCCGCGGCCTGCTCACGCTGTTCACCACGGAGCTGTGGGAGCGGTTCAGCTACTACGGGATGCGCGCCATCCTGCTCTTCTACCTCACGGACACCGTCGCGAACGGTGGCCTGGGGATCGGCGAGACGACGGGGCTCGCGCTCGTGTCCATCTACGGCACGAGCGTCTACCTGCTCTCGGTCGTCGGGGGCTGGCTCGCGGACCGGGTCATCGGCTCGCGGCGCTCGGTGCTCTACGGCGGCATCATCATCGCCGCGGGGCACGTGAGCCTGACGATCCCGGGCCTCGTGTTCTCCATGGTCGGCATCGCGATGGTCGCGCTCGGCACGGGGCTGCTCAAGCCGAACGTGTCGTCGATGGTCGGCGAGCTCTACGCGCGCGACGACCCGCGGCGCGACTCCGCGTTCTCGATCTTCTACATGGGCATCAACATCGGGTCGTTCATCGCGCCGTTCCTCGTCGGGGCGGCGCGCGCGTGGGGCGGCTACCACGCGGGCTTCGCCGTCGCCGCGATCGGCATGGGCGTCGCGCTCGTCTTCTTCGTCGCCGGGCGGCGCTACCTCGGCGAGGCCGGCGCGCACGTGCCCAACCCCGTGCGGCCCGAGGAGCGCGCGAAGATCGCGCGGCTCTTCGCGCTCATCGCCGGGTGCGTCGTCGTCGTGGCCCTCGTCGCCGTGGTGGTCTCCGGCGGGTTCGGGATCTCGACCTTCATCGACACGATGTCGTACCTCGCGTTCCTCGCGCCCATCGCGTACTTCGTCGTCATGTACCGCTCGCCGAAGGTCACCGACGCCGAGCGGCCGCGCGTCATCGCGTACATCCCGCTGTTCGTCGCGGCCATGCTGTTCTGGATGATCTTCGAGCAGGCCGCGACGACGCTGTCGGCCTTCGCGAAGAACCGCACCGAGCTGAGCTTCTTCGGGGTCGGCATCAGCCCGGAGTTCTTCCAGTCGGTCAACCCGCTGTCGATCATCGTCCTCGCGCCGGTCTTCGCGTGGATCTGGATCAAGACCGGCGACCGGCCCGCGGTCGCGAACAAGTTCGCGATCGGCCTCACGCTCGCGTCCGTGTCGTTCCTCTTCCTCGCCGCCGCGTCGGCGATCGTCGGGGACGGCAAGGCCCCCGCGTGGGTGCTCGTCCTCGTCTACGTGATCCAGACCCTCGGCGAGCTGTGCCTGTCGCCCGTCGGGCTCGCCGCGACGACGCTCCTCGCGCCGCGCGCGTTCCGCTCGCAGGCGATGGCGCTGTGGTTCCTCGCGCCCGCCGCGGGACAGGCGATCACGGCGCAGGTCGTGCAGGTCACGGAGGGGGCGTCGGACACGGCGTACTTCGGCGTCATCGGCGCGGTGACGCTCGTCTTCGCGCTCGCGCTGTTCGCCATCGCCCCGTGGGTCACGCGGCACATCCGGCACGCCGACGAGCTCGAGGACGCGCAGGCCGCGAGCGCCTGACGGCCCAGGGGGCGGACGCCTCCGCGACCTGCGACGGAACCGGCGTAGTGTGACCGGGCGGTCGGTGCACGAGCGGCCGCAGCCCCCCGTCGAAGGAGCTGACCCCGTCATGAGCCGTCCCCTGCGCTCTCGGACGTCCACCCACGGCCGCAACATGTCCGGCGCCCGCGCCCTCTGGCGCGCGACCGGCATGGGCGCGGAGGACTTCGGGAAGCCGATCATCGCGATCGCGAACTCCTACACGCAGTTCGTCCCGGGCCACGTCCACCTCAAGGACATGGGCGACCTCGTCGCCTCGGCGATCCGCGAGGCGGGCGGCGTCTCCAAGGAGTTCAACACCATCGCGGTCGACGACGGCATCGCGATGGGCCACGCCGGGATGCTCTACTCGCTGCCCAGCCGCGACCTCATCGCCGACTCGGTCGAGTACATGGTCAACGCCCACTGCGCCGACGCGCTCGTGTGCATCTCCAACTGCGACAAGATCACGCCCGGCATGCTCAACGCCGCGCTGCGCCTCAACATCCCCGTGATCTTCGTGTCCGGCGGCCCGATGGAGGCCGGCAAGGCGATCGTCGCGGACGGCGTCGCGAAGACCCACCTCAACCTCATCAACGCGATCAACTACGCCGCCGACGACAACGTGTCCGACGCCGCGCTCGCGCAGGTCGAGGAGAACGCGTGCCCCACGTGCGGGTCGTGCTCCGGCATGTTCACCGCGAACTCCATGAACTGCCTCACCGAGGCCCTCGGGCTGTCGCTGCCCGGCAACGGCTCGACCCTCGCCACGCACTCCGCGCGCCGCGAGCTCTTCCTCGAGGCGGGGCGCACGATCGTCGACCTCGCGCGGCGCTACTACGACGACGAGGACGACTCCGTCGCCCCGCGCGCCATCGCGAACAAGGCCGCCTTCTCCAACGCCATGGCGCTCGACGTCGCGATGGGCGGCTCGACCAACACCGTGCTGCACGTCCTCGCCGCCGCGCAGGAGGGCGAGATCGACTTCGACCTCACCGACATCGAGCGCATCAGCCGCCAGGTGCCGTGCCTGTCGAAGGTCGCGCCGAACCACCCGGACTTCCACATGGAGGACGTGCACCGCGCCGGCGGCATCCCCGCCCTGCTCGGCGAGCTCGACCGTGCGGGCCTGCTCGACCACGACGTGACGTCCGTGCACACCCCGACGCTGCGCGCGTGGCTCGACGACTGGGACGTCCGCGGCGGCAAGGCCACCGACCGCGCGGTCGAGCTGTTCCACGCCGCGCCCGGCGGCGTGCGCACCACGCAGGCGTTCTCGACCTCGAACCGCTGGGAGTCGCTCGACACCGACGCGGCCGAGGGCTGCATCCGCGACCGCGAGCACGCCTACACCGTCGAGGGCGGCCTCGCCGTGCTGCGCGGCAACCTCGCCGAGGACGGCGCCGTGTTCAAGACCGCGGGCGTCGACCCGGACGTCTTCCACTTCGTCGGCACCGCGCTGGTCTGCGAGTCGCAGGACGAGGCCGTCGAGAAGATCCTCACCAAGCAGGTCCAGCCGGGGCACGTCGTCGTCGTGCGGTACGAGGGCCCCGCGGGCGGGCCGGGCATGCAGGAGATGCTCTACCCGACGTCGTTCATCAAGGGCCGCGGGCTCGGCAAGGTGTGCGCGCTCATCACCGACGGCCGGTTCTCCGGCGGGTCGTCCGGCATCTCCGTGGGCCACGTGTCGCCCGAGGCCGCCGCGGGCGGCGTCATCGGCCTGGTCGAGGACGGCGACGAGATCGAGATCGACGTCGACACGCGCCTCATCCGCCTCAACGTCCCCGACGAGGTGCTCGCCGAGCGCCGCGCCAAGATGGAGGCCCGCGAGAACCCGTGGCAGCCGGTCGACCGCGACCGCTACGTCTCCCCGGCCCTCCAGGCGTACGCCGCGATGGCGACGTCCGCGGACCGCGGCGCCGTCCGCGACGTGTCGCTGATCCGCCGTCGCTGAACCCGTCGCCGGGTTCGTCCGCCCGGTCGCGTCCGCGAGCCAGGGGGCGGGACGTGCCGGGTCTACCCTCCGCGCCCTCGTCCCTCGGGCGCTCCCGCCAGACCCGCCACGACCCGGCACGTCCCGCCCCCTGTCCCGCTCGTCCCTCGTCCCTTCTCCTGTCCTGGTCGTCCCGGCCTCCGCCTCGCTCACGACGAGCGTCGGCCTCCGCCGGCGTCCGCCGCCTGGACTCGTCGACCGTTCGTCCGGCGACGGCCAGCGCCCTGCTGGACCGTCCGCGGTGCCGCGCTCGTGGCGAGGGTCGGCCAGGGTGAGACGCACGGGGCGGGGTGGGTGGTGGTGCCGCGTCGTGGCGGGCCTGGCGGGAGCCGCGAGGGACGAGCGGCGGACGGTAGACGCGGCACCACCACCCACCCCGACCACCCAGGGTGACCACGGGTGACCACGGGTGACCACGGGTGACCGGTCGAGAGGTCCCACGCTCGGCGCGCCGTCCCGTGGGGGCGTTCCTAGAGTGAGGGCATGACCGAGGAACTCACGCGCACGGACGCCGGACCCGACCTCAAGCCGCGCTCGCGCCAGGTCACCGACGGGCTGGAGGCGACGGCGTCGCGCGGGATGCTGCGCGCCGTCGGGATGGGCGACGAGGACTTCGCCAAGCCGCAGATCGGGATCGCGAGCTCGTGGAACGAGATCACGCCGTGCAACCTGTCGCTCGACAGGCTCGCGCAGGGCGCGAAGGAGGGCGTGCACGCGGGCGGCGGGTACCCGCTGCAGTTCGGCACGATCTCCGTCTCGGACGGCATCTCGATGGGCCACGAGGGGATGCACTTCTCGCTCGTGAGCCGCGACGTCATCGCCGACTCGGTGGAGACGGTCGTGCAGGCCGAGCGGCTCGACGGGACGGTGCTCCTCGCGGGGTGCGACAAGTCCCTGCCGGGGATGCTCATGGCGGCCGCGCGGCTCGACCTCGCGAGCGTGTTCCTCTACGCGGGCTCGATCATGCCGGGCTGGGTCAAGCTGTCCGACGGCACGGAGAAGGACGTCACGCTCATCGACGCGTTCGAGGCCGTCGGCGCGTGCGCGCGCGGGCTCATGAGCCGCGAGGACGTCGACCGGATCGAGCGCGCGATCTGCCCCGGAGAGGGCGCGTGCGGCGGTATGTACACGGCGAACACCATGGCGTCGGTCGCGGAGGCGATGGGCATGTCGCTGCCGGGGTCGGCCGCGCCGCCGTCGGCGGACCGCCGCCGCGACGCGTTCGCGCACCGGTCGGGGGAGGCCGTCGTCGAGCTCCTGCGCCGCGGGATCACCGCGCGCGACATCATGACGAAGGAGGCGTTCGAGAACGCGATCGCCGTCGTCATGGCGTTCGGCGGCTCGACGAACGCCGTGCTGCACCTGCTCGCGATCGCGCACGAGGCCGAGGTCGAGCTGACGCTCGCCGACTTCGACCGCGTCGCGAGCCGCGTGCCGCACCTCGGGGACCTCAAGCCGTTCGGCCGGTACGTCATGAACGACGTCGACCGCATCGGCGGCGTGCCCGTCGTCATGAAGGCGCTGCTCGACGCGGGCCTGCTGCACGGCGACGCGCTCACGGTGACGGGGCGCACGGTCGCCGAGAACCTGGCCGACATCGACCCGCCCGACCCGGACGGCAAGATCCTCCGGGCGCTCGACCGCCCGATCCACCCGACGGGCGGCATCACGATCCTCCACGGCTCGCTCGCGCCGGAGGGCGCCGTCGTGAAGTCCGCGGGCTTCGACACCGACGTGTTCGAGGGCACCGCGCGCGTCTTCGAGCGCGAGCGCGCGGCGCTGGACGCGCTGGAGGACGGGACGATCACGGACGGCGACGTCGTCGTCATCCGCTACGAGGGCCCGAAGGGCGGCCCGGGCATGCGCGAGATGCTCGCGATCACCGGGGCGATCAAGGGGGCCGGGCTAGGCAAGACGGTCCTGCTGCTCACCGACGGTCGCTTCTCCGGCGGCACGACGGGGCTGTGCGTCGGGCACGTCGCGCCCGAGGCCGTCGACGGCGGGCCGGTCGCGTTCGTGCGCGACGGCGACCGGATCCGGCTCGACGTCGCGCGCAAGACCCTCGACCTGCTCGTCGACGAGGACACGCTCGCCGCGCGCCGGGACGGCTGGGAGCCCCTGCCGCCGACGTTCACGCGCGGCGTGCTCGCGAAGTACGCGAAGCTCGTCCAGTCGGCGTCGCGCGGCGCGATCCTCGAGTAGCCGAGACGGCCCCTGTCCCTGGGCCGCGCACCGTGGGACCGTGGTCTCGCGGGCCGGTCCGCGCGGGGCGGCCGCCACGAGGAGGCGTCATGGCCGAGCACGTCACCGCACGCCAGTTCCAGGCCGCCGAGGGCACGACGGACTGGCGGGTGCTCGCGCGCGGCGCGAGCGCCACGTTCCGCACCGGGTCGCTGCGCGAGGGCGCGGCGCTCGTCGAGCGCGTGGGCGCGCTCGCGGACGCCGCGGGCCACCACCCCGACGTCGACCTGCGCTCCCGCGCCGTGGTGGTGCGCGTGCTCAGCCACGGCGAGCACGCGCTGACGACCGACGACGTGGGACTCGCGCGCGCGGTGTCGACGGCCGCGCGCGGTCTGCGCCTCGTGGCCGACCCCTCCGCCGCGCAGGACGTGGACCTGACGATCGACACGCAGGACGTCGGTGCGGCGCGCGCCTTCTGGTCGGCGGCCCTCGGCCACGTCCTCGCGGGCGAGGAGGACGTCGTCGACCCGCACCGGCGGTGGCCGAACGCGTGGTTCCAGGAGATGGACGTGCGCCGGCCCCTGCGCAACCGCGTGCACCTCGACGTCTTCGTGCCGCGCGAGCTGCGTCCCGTGCGGCACGCCGCGGTCCTCGCGGCCGGGGGTCGCGTCGTCAACGAGGCGTTCGCGCCGCAGTGGTGGACCCTCGCCGACCCGGAGGGCAACGAGGTCGACCTCGAGGGGTGGGACGTGTTCCCCGTCGACCTGCCCGAGCCGTGGCTCACCCCGGACGCGTTCCTCTCCGCGCCCGGCGTCGAGGACTGGCGCTTCCTCCAGGGCGTCAGCGCGTACTGGACCGGGCCCTGGCCCCACCTCGTCGAGCTCGTCGCCCGGACGGCGGCGCTCGCCGACGACGCCCGGCTGGCCGCGTACGTCGACCTGCGGCCGGACGGGGTCACGGTGCGGCTCGGGCCGCCCGACGAGGGCTGGGTCGCGCGCGCCGACCTCGCCCTCGCGCAGCAGGTCCAGGCGGCCGCGCGCGCCCTCGGCCTCGTCGCCGACCCGGCGGCCGTGCGCGACGTGCAGCTGACGTTCGACGCGCTCGACATCCGGGCCGTGCAGCGCTTCTGGGCCGCCGCGCTCGCGTACGTCGAGCGCGAGGAGACCGACCTGTACGACCCGCTCCTGCGCGGGCCGTCGATCTTCCTCCAGCAGCTCGACGCGCCGCGCGAGCAGCGCAACCGGATCCACGTCGACGTCTTCGTCGCGCACGACCAGGCGCGGGCGCGCGTCGACGCGGCGCTCGCGGCGGGCGGCCGGCTCGTGCGCGACCGGGCGCCGTTCTGGTGGACGCTCGCGGACCCGGAGGGCAACGAGGTCGACGTCGCGGTGTCCGTCGGGCGCGAGGAGGCGTGGGCCTGAGCGGGGGGAGCGCGGGCGTGGCGCCCGTGGACTCGATAGCGTGAGCACCACCCGCCGGAGCCGGCGCGGCAGCCCCGCGCGGACCAGGTGACCGACCCAGGAGACACGACATGGCCGACGACCGGATCACCGACCGCGAGTTCCACGACAGCGACGGCGTCGAGGACTGGCGCGTCCTGCTGGCGACCGCCCAGACCCTGTACCGGACGGGGTCGTTCACGGCCGGCGTCGAGCTCGTCGACGCGATCGGCGAGCTCGCGGAGGCGGCGGGGCACCACCCCGACGTCGACCTGCGCTACGGGACCGTGACCGTGCGGCTCACCTCGCACGACGTCGGCGGCCTGAGCCGCCGCGACGTCGCGCTCGCCCGGCAGGTGTCCGAGGCCGCGCGCGAGCTCGACCTCGTCGCCGACCCGTCCGCCGTCCAGGAGCTGGAGATCGCGGTCGACGCGCTCGTCGGGCCGTCGGTGCAGCCGTTCTGGCGCGCCGTGCTCGGGTACGTCGACGAGGGGCCGGGCGCGGCGCCGTCGGTCGTGGACCCGACGGGCCACGCGCCCGCGTTCTGGTTCCAGCAGATGGACGCCCCGCGCCCCCAGCGCAACCGCATCCACGTCGACGTCACGGTGCCGCACGACGTCGCGGAGGCACGCGTCACGGCGGCCATCGCGGCGGGCGGTCACCTCGTCTCCGACTCCCGTGCCCCGGCGTTCTGGGTGCTCGCCGACGCCGAGGGGAACGAGGCGTGCGTCTGCACGTGGCAGGCGCGCGACTGAGCCCCCGAGCCCCTGCGCTGCTGCTGGGCGCCCCGCGGCCGGGGCGGCGGGCCGGCGTCCGTCAGGCGCGCGCGACGACGAGCTCGTCGTAGCCGGGCACGAGCACGCGGCGCGACGCGCGGCGCGAGACGACGCGCAGGGGAGCGCCGTCGTCGTACAGCGTGTGCAGGAGCGCCGCGATCTCCGCGCGCGCGAGCGCCGCACCGAGGCACAGGTGACGCCCCGCGCCGAACCAGAGCTGGCGCGTCTCGCGCACGTACGGCCGGTCCGCGCGGAACGGCCCCGACGCGACGTTCGCCGCCCACGTGAGGATCATGACGCGCTCGCCCGCGCGCAGCCGCCGCCCCGCGAGGTCGACGTCGGCAGCGACGCCCCGGCCGATGACCGACGCCGGGCTCGTCACGCGCAGGCCCTCGCGGACCACGTTCTCCACGGCGTCGTCCGTGCCCGGCCCGGCGCACGCCGGCCCGCCCGGCCCGCCCTGCGCGGTCGTCGCGGGCGCTGCGGGGAGGCCGTCGTCCGCCCGGCCCGCGCCGGCGTGCACGCCCGGGCGCACGGCGTCGCGCTGGGCCGCCATGCGGGCGAGGAGCCGGTGCTGCTCGCCCGTGTCGACCAGGAGGGCGGTCGTGCGCGCCATCGCCGACGCGGACGTCTCGGTGCCCGCGACCATGAGGAGGCTCGCGAGGCCCGTGGTCTCCTCGAGCGTCAGGCCGAGCGCCCGGCAGCGGCCGAGCAGCCGGTCCTCGGGGGCGTCGCGCCACCCGTCCGGCACGCCGCGCGTCAGCTCGGCGACGAGGGCCTGCGCGGTCGCGACCTGGCGCGCGTCGAGGTAGGTCGACCCCGCGCTGCCGAGCGCCACGGCCGCGAGCCGCTCGCCCGTCGCGAACGCCGTGAGCGCCTCGTCGTCGGTCGGGACCGGGCCGCGCTGCGGCACCCCGAGCAGGGAGATCATCATGCGGCCCACGAGCACGCGGGCGAGGCGGCCGACGTCGACGGCGCCGCCCGCGCGCAGCGTGGACCGCGCGGCGGCGAGCTGCGCCGACCACGCGTCGTCGACGAGCGCCGCGGCGCTCGCCTCGGTGAAGAGCTCGCGCGAGCGCGACCGCAGGTCGTGGTGGCCGGGACCGTCGAACAGGTCGAGTACCCAGTCGCCGAGGATCTGGGCCCACAGGTGCCCGACGCCGCCCTCCCCGAGGATCGTGAAGGAGCGGTGGTCCGTGAGCACCTGCCGGCCGACGACCGGGTCCGCCGTGACCCAGCCCAGCCCCGGCACGCGGCGCAGCCCGCCGCCGTCCGCGCGAGCCCCCGCGACCGCTCCGCCCGCGAGCAGGACGGCGGCCATGGCGGGGCGTGCGGCGGCGAGCAGGCGCAGCTCGTGCCGCGTCGTGGGAGGGAGGAGGCGGGGCGTCATCCGGACAGTGTGGTCGACCGGGCGCCGGCGGCGGCAGGCCGTCCACAGGTGCCCCGGGCGATTTCACCCGGCCGTGCCCGGTGGACGGCGCGGGGCGGCGTCGTCCGGCCTGGCTACCCTGTCGCGGTGCCCCTCTCCCCACCGTCGCCCGCCGTCCGGGCCGTACCCACGACCGCGGTGATCGCCGCGGTCGGCGTCCACCTGCCCGAGCGGACCGTCGACGTGCGCGACGCCGAGCGCGAGCTCGCGCGGCGCAACCCGGGGGCCGCGCCGCGCGTCCCGATGGTCTCGCGCCTCACCGGCGTGCGGCGCGTGCACGTGCTGCCCGACGACTGGGACGCGTCGGACCTCGCGGTCGCGGCCGCCGAGAAGCTCCTCGCGGCCGAGGGGCTCGCCGCGACCGACGTCGACCTGCTGCTCTTCGCCTCCGCGAGCCAGGACATGGTCGAGCCGGCCACGAGCCACATCGTGGCGGCCAAGCTCGGGGTGCGCGCGCCCGTCATGGACGTCAAGAACGCGTGCAACTCGGTGCTCAACGCGATCGAGGTCGCGGAGGCCCTCATCGCGGGCGGGCGGTACGCGACCGTGCTCGTCGCGTGCGGCGAGGCGCCCTCGCGCGCGGTCCGCCGCGACGTGCCGGACCGCGCGACCTACCTGCTCTCCGCGCCCGGGTACACGATGTCCGACGCGGGGGCCGCGGTCCTCGTGCGGCGCGCGACACCGGCCGAGACCGGGGCGCGCGACGTGACGGGCGCGCCCGCGCCGCGCGGGATCCTCGCGAGCGCGTTCGGCGCCGAGTCGACGCACTGGGACGTGGGCATGCTGCCGGGCGGCGGGACCGCGCACCCGCGCGACGTCGAGCGCACCTACTTCGAGATCGACGGCTCGCGGCTGCGCGAGGCGTTCCTCGCGCTCGGGCCGGGCGTCGTGCACGAGGCGCTCGACCGCGCCGGGGTCACGTGGGACGACGTCGCGCTCGTCGCCGTGCACCAGGTGGCCGTCTCCTACCTCGACGACGTGCACGCGGCGCTCGGCCTGCCGACCGGCCGCACGCTCGTGACGGTGGCCGAGCACGGCAACGTCGCGTCGGCGACGCTCCCGCTCCAGCTCGCGACCGCGCTCGAGACCGGCCGCGTGGGGCCGGGCGACCTCGTGGTGCTCGTCGGCCTCGCGGGCGGGATCAGCATCGGCGCGACGGTCGTGCGGCTGTGAGCGCGCGACGGCGGCCCGGCACGTCGGCCCCCGGGCGGGTCGCGGTCGTCGTGCCCGCGCGCGACGAGGCGCACGGGGTCGTCGCGACCCTCGCGGCGCTGCGCGCGCAGCAGGACACGGACTTCGACCTCGTGCTCGTCGACAACGGGTCGTCCGACGGCACGGGCGACCTCGTGCGCGAGACCGCGGCGGCCTGGGGCATGACGCGCTGGCGCGTGGTCGACGAGGCGCAGAAGGGCACCGGCGCCGCGGCGGACACGGGGATGCGCGCGGCGATCGCCGCGGGCGCGACGCACCTCGCGCGCACGGACGCGGACTGCCTCCCGACGCCCGACTGGACGCGGCGCGTGCGCGCGGCGTTCGCGAGCGGGCACGACCTCGTCGCCGGGCGCCTCGTGCCCCGCACGGACGACCGGCCGGTCTCGCGCGTCCAGCAGGGCGTGCTTTTGGCGGCGGTGGGGGTCGCGAGCACGTTCGGGCGCTTCCGGCCGGGCAACCAGGACCCGTCGTACCTCGGCCCGTACGTCATGGCGCCGGGCTGCAACATGGCGATCACGGCCGCGCTCTACGAGGAGGCCGGAGGGTTCCCGCGCACGGCGATCGAGGACGTCCACGAGGACCGCGCGCTCGTCAACGCGGTGCGTCGCCTCACGACGCGCTACGGCGCGCACCGCGAGGTCGTCGTGCGCGCGTCCACCCGGCGTGCGCACGAGTGGGGTCTCGTGCGGACGCTCGGCTGGTACGCCGACCACCGCTACCGGCCCGAGGTGGTGGACATCCGGTGACCGCCCCGACCGTCGGCCGGGCCGCCTCGCGGCGCGCCGGGCTCGCCGCGGCGATGCGCTGGGAGGAGCGTGTGCAGCGCGGCGCGCACCCCGTCGTCTACCCGGCGATCCGGGGCCTGCGCCGCGTCGGCCCGGTCGTGCGCGTCCCGGGGATCGGCGTCGTCGTCTCGGACGCCGCGACCGCGCGCGACGTGCTCCTCGACACCGAGCACTTCTCGAAGGTCGGGCCCGGCTCGCCCTCGGACCTGTGGACGCCCGTGCTCGGACCGTCGGTGCTGCTCAACATGGAGGGCGCGGACCACGCGCGCCTGCGCCGTGCGCTGTCCGGGCTGTTCACGCCGCGCGCCGTGCGCGGGCTCGTCGCCGCGAGCGTCCCCGACGCGCTCGCCGGGCTCGCCCCGCGCCTGCTCGCGGGGGAGCGCGTCGACCTCGTCGCGGAGACGGCGACCACCGCCGGCACCGTGATCTGCGCGATGACCGGTCTGCCGCCCACGGACGCCGCGGTGCGCGACGCGATGACCGCCGCGCAGTCCGTCGTCGGCCTGGTGCGGCTGCACCGGCGCAGCCTCACGCCGACGCAGGTGCGCCACGCGCGCGCCGTCCTCGCGCGCCTGTCCGCGCCCGCGCGCGACGCCTACCGCGCGGGCGACCCTGCGACCGTCCCCGGGCGCATGCGCGCGCTCGGGCTCACGGAGGACGAGGCGATGGGCGCCGTCGGGGCGTTCGTGCTCACGGGGACGGAGACGATCCAGTCCTTCGTGCCGCGCCTCGTGGCGCTCGCGGCCGACACGGGCTGGCTCGACCGCCTGCTCGCGGCCGACCCGGCCGACCCCGAGGGCCGGGCGCTGCGGGGGCGCGTCGTCGAGGAGGCGCTGCGCGTCACGGCGCCCACGCCCGCGATGCTGCGCTCCGTCCGCGCCGACGCGCGCGTCGGCGACGTGCGCGTGCGCGCGGGCGACCGCGTCGTCGTCGCGACGGTCTCGTGCTGCAAGGACGCGGGCCCGTTCGACCCGGACGCGCCCGTCGACCCCGCGGTGCGGCACCTGTGGTTCGGCGCCGGCCCGCACTTCTGCCTCGGCATGCCGCTCGCGCTGGCCCAGGTCGACGCCGTGCTCGACGCGCTGCGCCCGGTCGCCGCCGCGGGCCGCGCGCTCGAGGTCGTCGACCGGGCCGTGGCGCGCGGCGTCCTCATCCCGGCGTACCGCCTGCTCGTCGTCCGCGCGCGCGTCCGTGCCGGGGCGGCGCCGGGGGAGGCGTCGTGACCGTGCCCGACGCCGCGCGCCACCTCCTCCACCCGGTCCTCGCGCGGGGCGCCGCGGGCCACCCGTCCGCGGACGCCGTCGCGCTGCGGCGCTGGACCCGTCCGGGACGCCGCGGGGCGCGCGTGCGCGAGGAGGTCACGTACGCGGAGCTCGCCCGCCGCATCGAGGCGACCGCGACGGCGCTCGCGCGCGGCGGCCTGAGGCCCGGGGACCGCGCGCTGTTCTCCGTGCGGCCGCGTCCGGCGGGGGTCGTGCTCGCGCTCGGCGTCGTCCGGGCGGGCGGCACCATCGTGTTCGTCGACCCCGGCTCGACCCCCGAGCTCTTCTCGGCGCGCGTGCGCGCCGCGGGGCCGTCGCTCGCGACGACCGAGTCGCTGCTCTACGCCGTCTCGCGCGGACCGCTGCGGCGCCTGGCCCGCGCGCGGGGCCTCCTGCTCCCGGACTACGCGAGCCTGCCCGTGCGGCACGTGCACGCCGGCCCCTGGCTCCCCGGCGTCCCGCGCGGCTCCGTCCCTGCGCGCGCCCTCGCGGACGCCGCGCCGGACGCGGCCCCGCCCGTCCCGCTCGACCCGGACCGCGAGGCGCTCGTCGTCTTCACCTCGGGCACCACGGCGCAGCCGAAGGCCGTGGTGCACAGCGGGGGGTCGCTGCTCGCGGGGTGCGACCTCCTGCGCGAGGTGTTCGAGCTCGCGCCGGGCGACGTCGTGCACACCGACCAGATGCTGCTCGGCATCCCCGCGCTGCTCGCGGGCGCCACGTGGTCCGTCCCCGCCGACCCGCCGGGCCGCGACGTCGAGACGTTCGCGCGCGGGCTCGACGGCGCGGCCGGCACGTACCTCGTGCCCGCCGACGCCACGGCCTTGCTCGACGCGGTCGAGGCCGGCCGGGTCCCGCCCCGCGGGCCGCGCGTCGCGCTCGTCGGCGGCGCACCCGTGACGCGCGCGCTGCTCGAGCGTGCGACGCGCGTCCTGCCCCGGACGCGCTGGGTCGCCGTGTACGGGATGACGGAGATCCTGCCCGTCGCCGTCGTCGAGGCGCGCGAGAAGCTCGCGCACGCGGGCGACGGCGACCTCGTCGGCGCACCGCTGCCCGGCGTGAGCGTGCGCCTCGACCCGGTCGCCGACGCTGACCGGGCCGACGACGCTGACCCGGCCGACGACGCTGACCCGACCGACGAGACTGACCCGGCCGGCGGACCTACGGACGCGGACGGCGCGGTCGCGGACCGCGGGGACGACGACGGCGTCGCGGGCCCCGGCCCGGTCGGCGAGCTCGTGCTCGGCGGGCCCTCGCTCATGGCGGGCTACCTGCACGACCTCGACGAGCCCGCCCGCGGAGCGGGCCCCCGGGTCGCCGAGCACCGCACCGGCGACCTCGCGCGGCGCGACGCCGCGGGCAGGATCGTGCTCGTCGGGCGCACGCGCGACATGATCATCCGCGGGACGACGAACATCTACCCCGGTCTGTTCGAGCCGCGCGTCGCCGCGCTCGACGGCGTCGGGGAGGCCCTGCTGGTCGGCGTGCCGCAGGTCGATGGCGACGAGCGGGTCGCGCTCGTCGTCACGTCGGCCGCGGCACCGGGCGCGGGACCCGCCCGCACCGCCGCTGCGGACCGGGTGGCTCTCGACCCCGACCACCCGCTCGTCGCGCACGTCCGGGCCGCGCTGCCCGGCGTCCTCGACCACGACGCCCTCCCCGACGTCGTGCTGCACGCCGACCGCGTCCCGCTCGCGGGACGTTCGCGCAAGCCCGACCGCGCGGCGCTGGCCCGCGCGGCCGCCGTGTTCCTCCCGGGCGACGGCGCGGCGCGCCCCGCCGGCGTCGGCGGGGCCCGCGCGTGAGGGTCCTCGTCACCGGGGCGTCGGGCTTCGTCGGCGGGGCCGTCGCCCGCGCGCTCGTCGCGGACCGTCACGACGTCCGGACCTCGTCGCGCCGGCACGCCGGGGTCGACGGCGCCGCGCACCTCCCGTGGGACCTCGCCGGGGACCCGCCGGCCGACCCGCCCGCCGTGGACGCCGTCGTGCACGCGGGCGCCGCGGTGTCCGACTGGTGCGCGCTCGACGTCGCGCGCGCCACGAACGTCGCCGGGACCCGCGCGGTGCGCGAGGCCTTCCCCGCGGCCCGGTTCGTCCACGTCTCGTCGGGCAGCGTCTACGACCCGTTGCGCCCGAGCGTGCGCGCGCGCGAGGGCGAGGCTCCGGTCGAGCGCTACCTCGACGCGTACGGCACGACCAAGGCGGAGGCCGAGCGGTACCTCGCGCGCGACGTCGCGCACCACCCCGGCCGGGGCGACGTCGTGGTGCTGCGCCCGCACGCCGTCTACGGGCCCGGCGACACGACGCTCCTGCCGCGCGTCGAGGCGGCCGTGCGCCGCGGCCGGCTCGTGCTGCCCGGCGGCGGGCGCACGCTGCAGTCGCTCACGCACGTCGAGGTGCTCGTCGCGGCGGTCCGCGCGGCGGTCGCGCTCGACGCCCCGGCGCTGCGCGCCGCCGCGGGCGCAGGCCCCGACGCCGCGGGCCTGCTCGTCGCCAACGTGGCCGACGCCGAGCCCGTCGTCCTGCGCGACGCGCTCGTCGGGGCGCTGCGCCGGCGCGGGACCGCGGTGCGCGTCGTCGGCGTCCCCGTGCGACCGGCCTGGGCGCTCGCGGGCGTCGTCGAGCGCCTCGCGCGCGCGGCGCGACGACCGGAGCCGCCGCGCCTCACGCGCTACGCGCTGAGCCATCTCGCGACCGAGCGCACGTACGACCTCACGGTGCTGCGCGAGGTCCTCGGCGTCTCGCCCGCCCCGACGTCGTTCGACGACCTGGTCCCGGCCGGCTGAGTCCCGCGCCCTCGGCTCCGCCCCGTCGGCTGAGCCCGCGCGAGCGCTGCGTCCGCGCGAGGGATGCGTCGGTGGACGCATCCCTCGCGCCGACGCATCCCTCGTGCCGGGACGCGTCGCTCGCACGGCCCGCCTGCGCGCGCCGCAGCCCGCGCCGTCGGGCAGGGTGGGAGCAGACCCCGACCCGAGAGGACCGACCGTGGCCGAGCCGACGACCCACCCGGACGACGACGCACCTCGCGGCGGCTGGCCCGGCGCCGCGACGCCGGGCGAGGCGCCGTGGTGGACGCGCGCCGTCGTCTACCAGGTCTACCCCCGCTCGTTCCAGGACTCCGACGGAGACGGCGTCGGCGACCTCCCGGGGGTCCTGCGCCGCCTCGACCACCTCGAGCGCCTCGGGGTCGACGTCGTGTGGCTCTCGCCGGTGTTCCGCTCCCCGCAGGCCGACAACGGGTACGACATCAGCGACTACGAGGACGTGGACCCGCTGTTCGGGTCGCTCGCCGACGTCGACGCGCTCGTCGAGGGCCTGCACGCGCGCGGCATGAAGCTCGTCATGGACCTCGTCGTCAACCACACGAGCGACGAGCACCCGTGGTTCGTCGACTCGCGGTCCTCGCCCGCGAGCCCGCGGCGCGACTGGTACTGGTGGCGGCCGGCGCGCCACGGCATGGCCCCGGGCGCTCCCGGTGCCGAGCCCACGAACTGGCGCTCGTTCTTCGGCGGCAGCGCGTGGCGCCACGACGAGGCGTCGGGCGAGTACTACCTGCACCTGTTCGACACCAAGCAGCCGGACCTCAACTGGGAGAACCCGCAGGTGCGGCAGGCGGTCCACGCGATGATGCGGCGCTGGCTCGACCGCGGCGTCGACGGGTTCCGCATGGACGTCATCAACCTCGTCTCGAAGGACGTGGCCGCGGACGGCTCGCTGCCCGACGGCGAGGTGCACTGGGGCACGTACGGCGACGGGAGCCCGCACTACACCGACGGCCCCCGCGTCCACGAGTACCTCGCGGAGATGCACCGCGAGGTGTTCGCGCCCTACCTCGCGGCCGGCCGCGAGATCCTCACCGTGGGGGAGACGCCCGGCGTGACGGTCGAGCACGGCGTCCTGTACACCGACCCGGCGCGGCGCGAGGTCGACATGGTGTTCCAGTTCGAGCACATGGGCATCGACCACGGCGCGTCGCGGTACGACCCGCGCCCGTGGCACCTCGCCGACCTCAAGGCGACGCTCGGGCGCTGGCAGGCCGGGCTGGCCGAGCGCGGCTGGAACGCCCTCTACTGGGACAACCACGACCAGCCGCGCGTCGTCTCGCGGTTCGGCGACGACGCGTCCGAGCACCGCGTGGCCTCGGCGCGGGCGCTCGCGCTCCTGCTCCACCTGCACCGCGGGACGCCGTACGTGTACCAGGGCGAGGAGCTCGGCATGACGAACGCGCACTTCACGCGCATCGAGCAGTACCAGGACGTCGAGTCGCTCGGGTACTTCCGCGAGCTCACGGGCCGCGCGGAGGGACCGCGGCTGCGCACCGACGACGAGATGCTCGCGGTGCTCGCGTCCACGAGCCGCGACCACGCGCGCACGCCCGTGCAGTGGGACGCGGGCCCGGGCGCTGGCTTCACGACGGGCACGCCGTGGCTCGAGGTCAACCCGAACCATGCCGAGGTCAACGCCGAGGCCGCGTGGGCCGACGAGGGCTCCGTGCTCCACCTCTACCGGAGGCTCGCCGCGCTGCGCCACGAGGTGCCCGTCGTCGCGCTGGGCGATCTCCGGATGCTCCTGCCCGAGCACGAGGCGCTCTACGCGTTCACGCGCGCGCTCGACGCGCCGCGCGACGACGGCGGGTGGGACCGCGACGAGCTGCTCGTCGTGGTCAACGTGGGCAGCGCGGAGCAGGAGCTGCCGCCGGGGTTCTGGGCGGGCTGGGAGGACGCCGAGGTCCTGGTCGCCACGCACGACGACGCCGGCACGGCGGCCGCGCCCGGCCCCGCCGGGCTGCGCGCGTGGGAGGGCGTGGTGCTCCGCCGCCGTCGGCACGTCGCGTCCCGGTAGGGCGCGGGTTATCCCCAGGTAGGGCGTTCTTCCGCTCTGCGCCAAAGACCCCCTATGCTCCTGCCAGCCGGCGACGACGCCGGGTGGTCCGGGTCGCTGCGGCGACCGCGGGAGGGGGAGTGCGGGTGACCAGCACGGCAGAGGTTCCGGCGATCGAGACGAGGGGCCTGCGCAAGACGTACCGCAGCCGCCGGGGCCGGGCGGTCGGCGTCGAGGGGCTCGACCTCGTCGTCCCCGTCGGGGGCGTCCACGGGTTCCTCGGGCCCAACGGCTCGGGCAAGACGACGACCATCCGGATGCTGCTCGGCCTCGTCCGCGCCGACGCGGGCACGGCGCGGATCTTCGGCGAGGAGGTCCCGCGACGCCTGCCGGACGTCGTCGGGCGCGTCGGCGCGATCGTCGAGTCCCCGAAGTTCTTCCCCGCGTTCAGCGCGCGCAAGAACCTCGACCTGCTCGCCGCGGCCATCGGCGTGGCCCCGGGGCGCGTCGGCGAGGTGCTCGCCGAGGTCGGCCTCGCCGAGCGGGCCGGCGACCGCTACCGCGGCTACTCGCTCGGCATGAAGCAGCGTCTCGCGATCGCGGCGACGCTCCTCAAGGACCCGGACCTGCTCATCTTCGACGAGCCGACGAACGGCCTCGACCCCGCGGGGATCCGGGAGATCCGCGACACCATGCGCGGCCTCGCGGACCGCGGCAAGACCGTGCTCGTGAGCAGCCACATCCTCGCCGAGGTCGAGCAGGTCGCCGACACCGTGTCGATCATCGCGCGCGGGCGCCTCATCGCGAGCGGGCGCGTGGCCGACCTCATCGGCGCCGGTGCACGGTCGGTGCGCGTCGGGGTGGGCGACCGCGCCCGGGCGGCGGGCGTGCTGCGCGACGCCGGGCTGGTCGTCCGCGAGGACGGCCACCACCACCTCCTCGTCGACGGCGTCGCCGACGCCGCGGACGTCACGCGGCTGCTCGCCGCGCAGGACCTCTGGCTCGACGAGCTCGTCCCGGTGCAGGCCGGCCTGGAGTCGGTCTTCCTCGAGCTCACCGCCCAGGACGCGGCCCTCGGCTCGCGGCACGATCGTCGCCTCCAGGCCGAGGAGGTGACGGCATGAGCCGCCTCCTGCGGGTCGAGCTGCGCCGCCTGCGGGCACGGCGCCTCGTGCGGTGGGCGAGCGCCGGGACGCTCGCGCTCGCGCTGCTCTCCGTCGTCCTCGCGTTCACGTCGAGCCTGCCGCCGTCCGACGCCGAGGTGGACCAGGCGCAGACGTTCTACGAGCAGCAGGTCGCCGACTGGGAGGAGAACGGCGACGAGTACGTCGCGGAGTGCCTCGAGTCGGAGGCCGCCGCCCAGGAGACCGAGCCCGGGGCCGACTACGGGTGCGACGACATGGAGCCGCGGCTGGAGTGGTTCCTCACCACGACGCCGACGTTCGAGGGCGACGCCACGGCGTGGCCGTCGCCCGGGTCCACGACGGTCGAACAGCTCGCGCCGCTCCTGCTGCTGCTCGCCCTCGTCGTCGGGGTCTCGTTCCTCACGGCGGAGATCTCGACGGGCGCGATCGGGCTGTGGCTCACGTTCGAGCCGCGCAGGCAGCGCGTCTACTGGTCGAAGGCCGTCGCCGCCGCGACCGGCGTCCTGCCGGTGGTCGCCGTGGCGTACCTGGTGATGGTGGGAGGCGCGTACGGCGCCTACGCGCTCAACGACCAGCTCGGCCCCGTCACCGCCGACACGTGGCTCGGGCTCGCGGCCGTCGGGGGCCGCCTGCTCGTCGCCGCGGCGCTCGTCGCGGCCAGCGGGGCCGCGCTCGGCACGCTGCTCAAGAACGCCGCGGGCGCGCTCGGCCTCGTCGTGGTGTGGGTCGCCGTCCTCGAGACGGTGCTCACCGTCGCCGTCCCCGAGGCGCAGCGTTGGCTCGTGCGCACCAACGTCGCGGCCTGGACCCAGGGCGGGACGAGCATCTGGGTGCAGGAGTGCACGACCGACGCGTCGGGCACGATGTGCGAGGGCGTCGAGCGCGCCGTCTCGCAGGCGCAGGGCGGGCTGTTCCTGCTCGGCGCCGCCGTCGTGCTCTCGCTCGTCGCCGCCCTCGTGTTCCGCCGTCGCGACGTGTCGTGACGAGGTGACCGTCGTGCGCGGCCGGGCCGACCGCCCGGCCGCGCACGACCGGCGGTCCCACGTCGTGAGACGGGCGCCTCGACACGTGACATCCCCGAAACATGGGCGTACAGTCCCATGACGTGCAGACGATCCTCCTTGTAGTACTTCCTGAGCGCGCCGGCTGAGGCCACGCCCACAGGCTTCGTCAGCGCGCTCACCCCTCGTCCAGCCCGGCATCCCGGGTCCGAGGGGTTTTTTGTTGCCACCACAACCGCACAGCACCGCGCGACCGGCCCCACCTCGGCCATCGCACGCGCCGCCCCGCGAGACCCGCGACCACCGGCACAGCACCCGCGCGACCGGCACGACCGCACCACCACGGTCGGCCCCGGAACCGGCGGAGCGCCCCTCGCGGGGCGCCCGCCGGGCCGAGGCCACGACACGCAGGAGACACCATGGCCCAGGGTCCCACCCCGGCACCCCCGCGACCGGGGTCCGCGGCTCCCGCCGCGACGCCGAAGCCCGCCCCGACGCCCGCGTCCGTCGCCCCCCGGGCCGACGCGCGCCGCGCGCAGGTCCGGCCCGCCCAGCCGACGACGCCGGGGGAGGAGATGACCGGCGCGCAGTCGATCGTCCGCTCGCTCGAGGAGGTCGGCGCGGAGGTCGTCTTCGGGATCCCGGGTGGAGCGATCCTCCCCACGTACGACCCGCTCATGGACTCCCGGCGCCTGCGGCACATCCTCGTTCGCCACGAGCAGGGCGGCGGCCACGCCGCGCAGGGCTACGCGCACGCGACCGGCCGGGTCGGCGTGACCATGGCGACGTCGGGCCCGGGCGCGACGAACCTCGTCACCCCGATCGCCGACGCCAACATGGACTCGATCCCGCTCGTCGCGATCACGGGCCAGGTCGCGGCGTCGTCGATCGGCACGGACGCGTTCCAGGAGGCCGACATCGTCGGCATCACGCTGCCGGTGACCAAGCACAACTTCCTCGTGACCGACCCGGACGACATCCCGCGCACCATCGCGGAGGCGTTCCACATCGCGTCGACCGGGCGCCCGGGCCCCGTGCTCGTCGACATCGCGAAGTCGGCGATGCAGTCGCGGACCACGTTCTCGTGGCCGCAGGAGGTGCAGCTCCCGGGCTACCACCCGGTGACGAAGCCGCACAGCAAGCAGATCAAGGAGGCCGCGCGCCTGCTCGCCTCGGCGCGGCGCCCGGTCCTCTACGTCGGCGGCGGCGTGATCCGCGCGAACGCGTCGGCCGAGCTGCGCCGGCTCGTCGACCTGTCCGGCGCGCCGGTCGTCACGACGCTCATGGCACGCGGCGCCGTGCCCGACACGCACCCGCAGAACCTCGGCATGCCCGGCATGCACGGGACGGTCCCGGCCGTCGCCGCGCTGCAGAAGGCGGACCTCATCGTCTCGCTCGGCGCCCGGTTCGACGACCGCGTGACCGGCAAGCTCTCGAGCTTCGCCCCGCACGCGCAGATCGTGCACGCCGACATCGACCCGGCGGAGATCGGCAAGAACCGCGACGTGGACGTGCCGATCGTCGGCGACCTCAAGGAGGTCATCGCCGACCTGCTCCCCGAGCTCGAGCGCGAGCACGAGGCGAAGGGCAAGCCCGACGTCGCGGCCTGGTGGCACCAGATCGACGACTGGCGCGAGACCTACCCGCTCGGCTACACCGAGCCCGAGGACGGCCACCTCGCGCCGCAGCACGTCATCTCGCGCCTCGGCGAGATCGCCGGCCCGGACGCGCTCTACGTCGCGGGCGTCGGCCAGCACCAGATGTGGGCCGCGCAGTTCATCCGCTACGAGAACCCGCGCACGTGGATCAACTCGGGCGGCCTCGGCACGATGGGCTTCTCGATCCCCGCGGCGATGGGCGCCAAGGTCGGGCGGCCGGACGCGACCGTCTGGGCGATCGACGGCGACGGCTGCTTCCAGATGACCAACCAGGAGCTCGCCACCTGCACGATCAACGAGATCCCCATCAAGGTCGCGCTGATCAACAACAGCTCCCTCGGCATGGTCCGCCAGTGGCAGACGCTGTTCTACGACCAGCGCTACTCCAACACCGACCTGCACACCGGGCACGGGACCGCGCGCGTGCCCGACTTCGTCAAGCTCGCCGACGCCTACGGCTGCGAGGGCATCCGCGTCGAGTCCGCGGGCGACGTGGACGCCGCGATCAAGCGCGCCATGGAGATCGACGACCGCCCGGTCGTCGTGGACTTCAACGTCTCGCGCGACGCGATGGTGTGGCCGATGGTCGCCGCCGGCGTGAGCAACGACGACATCCAGTACGCGCGGGGGATCTCGCCCGCGTGGGACCGAGAGGACTGACCCGCCATGTCCCGCCACACCCTCTCCGTGCTCGTCGAGAACAAGCCCGGCGTGCTCACGCGCGTCGCCGGCCTGTTCGCGCGCCGCGCGTTCAACATCCACTCGCTCGCCGTCGGTCCCACGGAGCACGAGGAGATCTCGCGCATCACCGTCGTGGTCGACGTCGAGGAGCGCCCGCTCGAGCAGGTGACCAAGCAGCTCAACAAGCTCGTCAACGTCATCAAGATCGTCGAGCTCGACCAGTCGGCGTCCGTGCAGCGCGAGCTCCTGCTCGTCAAGGTGCGCGCCGACGGCGCGAACCGCACCGGCGTGCTCGAGGTCGTCAACCTGTTCCGCGCGAAGGTCGTCGACGTCGTCCCCGACGCCGTGACCGTCGAGGCGACCGGGACCGGCGAGAAGCTCGACGCGCTGCTCGGCGCGCTCGAGCCCTACGGCGTCCGCGAGATCGTCAAGTCCGGCACCGTCGCCGTCGGGCGCGGCTCGCGCTCCATCACCGACCGAGCGCTGGAACGCGTCGTCCGGTCGGCATGACCATCGCCTACCCTCGCACCGAGACCCGACGGGTTCCGGTGCGAGGGCGGCACCCCCGCACACCCGCAGACCCTGCACCGCAACGAAGAACCGAGGAGATCCACCGTGGCTGAGCTGTTCTACGACGACGACGCCGACCTGTCCATCATCCAGAGCAAGAAGGTCGCCGTCATCGGCTACGGGAGCCAGGGCCACGCGCACGCGATGAACCTGCGCGACTCCGGCGTCGAGGTCGTCATCGCGCTCAAGGAGGGCTCGAAGTCGACCGCCAAGGCGACCGACGAGGGCTTCGAGGTGAAGACCGTCGCCGAGGCGTCCGCGTGGGCCGACCTCATCATGATCCTGGCGCCGGACCAGCACCAGCGCTCGATCTACAACGACGACGTCAAGCCGCACCTCACCGCCGGCAAGACGCTCGCGTTCGCGCACGGGTTCAACATCCGCTTCGGCTACATCGAGGCGCCCGAGGGCGTCGACGTCATCCTCGTCGCCCCCAAGGCGCCGGGCCACACGGTGCGCCGCGAGTTCGTCGCGGGCCGTGGCATCCCCGACATCATCGCCGTCGAGAAGGACGCGTCGGGCACCGCCTGGGCGACCGCGCTGTCCTACGCGAAGGCCATCGGCGGCACGCGGGCGGGCGTCATCAAGACGACGTTCACCGAGGAGACCGAGACCGACCTCTTCGGCGAGCAGGCCGTCCTGTGCGGCGGCGTGTCGCAGCTCGTCCAGTACGGCTTCGAGACGCTCACCGAGGCCGGCTACCAGCCGGAGATCGCCTACTTCGAGGTGCTCCACGAGCTCAAGCTCATCGTCGACCTCATGTGGGAGGGCGGCATCGCCAAGCAGCGCTGGTCCGTCTCCGACACGGCCGAGTACGGCGACTACGTCTCCGGCCCGCGCGTCATCGACCCGCGCGTCAAGGAGAACATGCAGGCCGTCCTCGCCGACGTGCAGTCGGGCGCCTTCGCCCAGCGCTTCATCGACGACCAGGACGCCGGCGCGCCGGAGTTCCACCGCCTGCGCGAGCAGGCCGCGCAGCACCCGATCGAGAAGGTCGGCAAGGAGCTGCGCTCGCTCTTCGCGTGGAAGCAGCAGGACGCGGACTACACCGACGGGTCCGCCGCGCGCTGACCCGGCGCCGAGCTCCGCTCGTCCGCCCCGGGGCGGGTGCCCCTGTCGCAGGACAGGGGCGCCCGCCCCGCGGCGCGCCCGGGCCCGGTCGAGGCCGCGGACGCGACACGTCGGGACGAACAGGCCGAGATCGGGCACTTCGGTTGCGGCGTGCGGGAGGATGGGGGCATGACGGCACCGACGGGGGACGGCGTGACGGACGGCGAGGGCGGCGGGGTGGTGCCCGACGAGCTGAGCGCGGCGTCCGACGAGCAGGCGCGCGCGATCGTCGCCTTCTGGGAGGCGGCGCGGCCGAGCGCCGGGATCGGGAAGGTCGGCGTCGTGGTCGGGGCGGGCGTCGCGGGGACGGTCCCGCCGCCGGCGTGGTCGTTCGGCGACAACCCCGAGCTCGCCGACGCGCTCCTCGCGGCCGTGCTCTCGGGCGCCAAGACGGCCACCGCGTCGTCGCTGTGGGAGTACGACGACGAGACGCCCGTGCCCGTGAAGGGCGAGCTCTCGATCCTGCTCGACGGCGCCGGGCGCCCGCGCGCGCTCGTGCGCACGACGTCCGTCGAGGTCGTGCCGTTCGGCGAGGTCGACGACGAGTTCGCGCTCGCCGAGGGCGAGGACGACGGGTCCCTCGAGGCCTGGCGGGAGGGGCACCGGCGCTACTTCGCGCGCGTGCTCGGCCGCGACGTCCCCGACGACATGCCGGTCGTGTGCGAGCGGTTCGAGCTGCGCTACCCGCGCTGACGCGCGCGGTCCCGACGGCGGCGTGGTCGGCGGGGCGAGGGGTGGACGGCGGGCGGGCGGGCCACGGTCGACCGCCCGCCGCCCGACGGGGCAGGTGAAGAGGACTACCCCGGGACGGTGGACGGGACGACCGGCGCGTGGTCCGGTCGGCCCGCGGCGGCGAGCAGGAGCGAGCGCACGTCCTGCGCGACGACCGAGCGCGCGCCGCGCAGCACGGCGAGCTCCGTGACGGCGCTCGTGACGATCGTCCCGGCCGCCTGGTCGGTCGCGCCCAGCACGCGGGCGGTCGCCTCGGCGAGCGCGGGGCCGCCCGCGACCCCCGTGGGGCCGCCGAGGACCATCGCGTCGGGCTCGAGGATGGCGACGACGGGCTGCAGGACGACGGCGACGCGCGCCGCCATGTCCGCGACGAACGCCTCGTGGGCCGCGGTGCCGCGGTGCGCGGCGACGGCGGCCACCGCCTCGCCGTAGGACGTCCCCGCGACGACGCCCGGGACGCCGGCCCGCGCGGCGACCTCGGCCACGCGCAGGCCTCCGACCAGGTCCTGCACGTTCACCGAGTCGTCGCCGGCGGCACCCGCGACGATGGGCAGGTAGCCGATCTCGCCCGCGCCGCCCGCGGTGCCGCGGTGCACGCGCCCGTCGACCCACGAGCCGAGCCCGATGCCCTCGCCGAGCCACAGGAGCGTGAAGCTGCTCTCGGAGCGGCCGGCGTCGCGCTCCGCGATGGCCGCGAGGTTGACGTCGTTCTCGATGCGGAACCCGACGCCGAGCTCCGCCTCGAGGTGCGTGCGCAGGCCGTGGCGCGGCCACCCGGGGAGCTCGCCGACGAGCGTCAGGTCGCCCGTGCGGGGCTCCGCCGCGGCCTGGACCCCGACGACGACGGCTCCCACCCGGGAGGCCGGGATCCCGGCCGCGGCGCAGGCCTCGCCCCACGCGGTCCGCACGTCGCCGACGGCGGTGCGGTCGGGACCGGAGCGGACCGTGCTCTCGCCGAGCGTGGTGCCGAGCGCGTCGACGACGCTCGCGCGGACGCCGGTGGGCACGACGTCGAGCGCGAGCCCCACGACGACGTCGGTCCGTGCCGCGTAGGTGACCGCCTGCGGGCCGCGCGCGCCCTGGACGGCGCCCGTCGGCTCGATGAGCCCCGACTGCTCGAGGCGTGCGACGATCTGCGAGGCGGTGGGGCGCGAGACGCCCGTGCGGTCGCCGATGCGCGAGCGCGTCATGGGCCCCTCGTCGAGGAGGAGCTCGAGCGCCGCGCGGTCGTTGATGGTGCGCAGCAGTCCCGGCGTCCCCGGGACGCGGGGTGGGGTGGACGCGGTCATCGTGGCCTTCCGACGCATTTTAAGAAAGTTTCCTAATAGTGCATCGTCCGCGGTCGGGACGCAACTCCGTGGGCGCCCGCCGCTGTCCGGCTCGTGAGACCCGCGTCCCGAGGCGTGGTTCGGGGCGTAGGCTCCCCGGCATGACGCGCACCCTTGATCTGGCAGTCGTCGCGGGCGACGGCATCGGCACCGAGGTCGTCGAGCAGGGCCTCGCCGTGCTCGAGGCGGTCGTGTCCGGTTCCGACGTCAAGGTCTCGACGACGCCGTTCGACCTGGGCGCGCGACGCTGGCACGCGACGGGGGAGACGCTGACCGACGCCGACCTCGAGGCGATCCGCGGCCACGACGCGATCCTGCTCGGCGCGATCGGCGACCCGAGCGTGCCGTCCGGCGTCCTCGAGCGCGGCCTGCTGCTCAAGCTGCGCTTCGCGCTCGACCACTACGTGAACCTGCGCCCGGGCAAGCTCTACCCCGGCGTGACGTCCCCGCTCGCGAACCCGGGCGAGATCGACTTCGTCGTCGTGCGGGAGGGCACCGAGGGCCCGTACGTGGGCAACGGCGGCGCGCTGCGCACCGGCACGCCCCACGAGATCGCGACCGAGGTGTCGGTCAACACCGCGTTCGGCGTCGAGCGCGTGGTCCGCGACGCGTTCGCCCGCGCCCAGGCGCGTCCCCGCAAGCACCTCACGCTCGTGCACAAGCACAATGTGCTCGTGCACGCCGGCCACCTGTGGCGCCGCACGGTCGAGGCCGTCAACGCCGACTTCCCGGACGTCACGACCGACTACCTGCACGTCGACGCGGCGACGATCTTCCTCACGACGAACCCGTCGCGCTTCGACGTCATCGTCACGGACAACCTGTTCGGCGACATCCTCACCGACCAGGCCGCGGCGATCACCGGCGGCATCGGGCTCGCGGCGTCGGCGAACATCAACCCCGACCGCACCGCGCCCTCGATGTTCGAGCCGGTGCACGGGTCCGCCCCGGACATCGCGGGCCAGGGCAAGGCCGACCCGACGGCGACGGTCCTGTCCGTCGCGCTGCTCCTCGACCACCTGGGCCTCGCCGACGAGGCGAAGCGCGTCGAGGCGGCCGTCGCGGCCGACCTCGCCGAGCGCGGCGGCCGAGTACGCTCGACGGCCGAGGTGGGCCGCGAGCTCGCCGCTCGCGTCGCCGGCTGAGCCCTCGACCGGTGCCCCGGCACCGGCGGGCCCGGTCCCACGCCTCGGTCGTCGTCACCCCGGACACGAACCCTCCCGTTCCGACCCGGTGACGCCGCCCCGACGTCGTGCTGCCCGCGCAGGGCGGGCGGTCGTGGAAAACTAGGCGGAGACCATCCGGGTCGCCAGGTGAAAGGCCTCATGATGAGCACCCCGCTTGCAGCGCAGCACGAACCCACCTCCTCCACGGAGGACCTCATCGCCCTGTTCGACGTCCGGCCCACGGACGCGCCGACGTCGCCCGAGGACCGGGCGGCCGCGATCGCCGCCCCGAAGTTCGGGACCGTCTTCACGGACCACATGGCCCGGATCAGCTGGACCTCGACCGACGGCTGGACCGACCGCCGCATCGAGAAGTACGGACCGCTCCTGCTCGACCCGGCGACCGCCGTCCTGCACTACGCGCAGGAGATCTTCGAGGGCATGAAGGCGTACCGCCACGCCGACGGGTCGGTCTGGACCTTCCGCCCCGAGGCCAACGCGGCCCGTTTCGCGCGCTCCGCGCACCGCCTCGCGCTCCCCGCGCTGTCCGTCGACGACTTCGTCGGGTCGATCACCGCGCTCGTGCGCACCGACGCCGAGTGGGTGCCGACGGGCGAGGAGGCGAGCCTCTACCTGCGCCCCTTCATGTACGCGTCCGAGGCGTTCCTCGGCGTGCGGCCCTCGCTCGAGGCCGAGTACCTCGTCATCGCCTCGCCCGTCGGCCCGTACTTCTCCGGTGGCGTGAAGCCCGTCTCGATCTGGGTCGACCGCGAGTACAGCCGCGCCGGCGCGGGCGGCACGGGCGACGCCAAGTGCGGCGGCAACTACGCGTCGAGCCTGCTGCCGCAGGTGGTCGCGCAGCAGCACGGGTGCGAGCAGGTGTGCTTCCTCGACTCGGGCACGCGGACGTTCCTCGAGGAGCTCGGCGGCATGAACGTGTTCGTCGTGCGCGCCGACGGATCCGTCGAGACGCCCGAGCTCACCGGCTCGATCCTCGAGGGCGTGACCCGCTCGTCGATCATCCAGCTCCTCACCGACCGCGGGCACGACGTCGTCGAGCGGCGCATCCCGCTCACCGACCTGCTCGCCGGCATCCGCGACGGTTCCGTGACCGAGGTCTTCGCGTGCGGCACCGCCGCGGTCATCACGCCGATCGGCCGCCTCGCCGGGTCCGACTTCGACGTCACCATCGGGGGCGGCGAAGCCGGGCAGCTCACCATGGCGATCCGCACGGAGCTCACCGACATCCAGACGGGCCGCTCCGCCGACCGCCACGGCTGGCTGCGCCGCCTCGCCTGACGGTTCGCCGCGTCCGACGCCGCGCTCCTCCCCGGGAGGTGCGCGGCGTCGGCGCGTGCGCCCCGCCGAGCGGCGACGGGGGAGGCGCCTCAGACCGCCGGGCGCCGCACGATGGTCCGGCCCGCGACGCCCGCGAGCAGCGACCACACGGCGATCCCGATGAGCAGGTTGATGAGCCCGGAGACCGCCGCGGCCGGGACGTCGCTCGACCACGCGAACGGCAGGACCGTGATGACGACGATGACGAGCGCCATGATCCAGCCGAAGAACGCGCGCGGGCGCGGCGTGCTGAGGATGAGCACGTGGAGCAGGGCCGCCGCGAGGAGCGCGAGGATCGCGCCGTCGATCGCCCACGCGGCCTGCTGCGAGCCGGTCGAGAAGACGTCGGGCGGCGGGACGAGGTCGAGCGCGAAGATGCGCTCGAACACGAGCACGCCGATGAGCCCGATGAGCGCCGCGACGAGCGCGGTGGCGGCGGCGCCCGCCCAGTAGCGCCCCGCCTCCACCGTGAGGCGCGGGTCGGCGGGGCTCACGACGCGCGCTGGCTCGGCGGGCACCGCGCCCTGCTGCTGCGGCACGTACGCGGGCGGCTGGCCCTGCGGCACCCCGGAGGGCGGCACCGGCGGCTGGCCGTAGCGCCGGGTGGGAGGGTCCTGCGGGTCGTACCCGCTGCTCGGGTCGCTCATTCGTCACTCCTCGGTCGGTCCGGTCACCGGTCTCCGTCCGCTGCGGCGCTCGCCGTGAGGCTGCCCAGGGGATGGACGCTCCTGTCCATCGTGTCGGAAGCTGTGGCACCATGTGCTCTGTGACACACCTCGCCGCCCAGCTCATTATCGAGTAGCGCGTCCGGAAGCACCCACCGGACGCGCAGACCTCCCGCACCCTCGGGGGGTCTTTTTGTTGCCGGGCACCACCCCCGCCCGGCACCACGGACGCCGGGCCCGCCGCCTCACGAGGGCCACCGCCCGGCATCCCGGGAGCGACGTCCCACGCACGGCACCACCCGACGAAACGGCAGGAAGCAGCACCATGACCTCGGTGACGACCCCCGTGACCAGCCCTCGCAGCCCGGGCGTCTTCCACGTCTACGACACGACCCTGCGCGACGGCGCGCAGCAGGAGGGCATGAACCTCTCCGTCGCGGACAAGCTCGCGATCGCCCCGCTGCTCGACGAGCTCGGCGTCGGCTTCGTCGAGGGCGGCTGGCCCGGTGCGGTGCCCAAGGACACCGAGTTCTTCCGCCGCGCCGCGAAGGAGCTCGACCTGCGCCACGCGGTGCTCGCCGCGTTCGGCGCGACGCGCAAGGCCGGCCTGCGCGCGTGGGACGACCCCCAGGTCCGCGCGCTGCTCGACTCCGAGGCCCCCGTCGTCACCCTCGTCGCGAAGTCCGACCTGCGCCACGTCGAGCGCGCGCTGCGCACGACGTCCGACGAGGGCCTCGCGATGATCACCGACACCGTGTCGTTCCTCGCGGGCGAGGGCCGGCGCGTGGTCGTCGACGCCGAGCACTTCTTCGACGGCTACCGCCACGACCCCGCGTTCACGCGCGCCGCCGTGCAGGCCGCGTTCGAGGCGGGCGCCGAGGTCGTCGCGCTGTGCGACACCAACGGCGGCATGCTGCCCACCTGGGTCGGCGAGATCGTCACCGAGCTGCGCGACTCCCTCGGCATCGTGCACGGCCGCGACGCCCTCCCCGGCGACCCCCTGCTCGGGATGCACGCGCACAACGACTCGGGCTGCGCCGTCGGGAACACCCTCGCCGCCGTCGAGGCGGGCGCCGCGCACGTCCAGGGCACCGTCAACGGGTACGGCGAGCGCACGGGCAACGTGGACCTGCTCACCGTCGTCGCGAACCTCGAGCTCAAGCTCGGGCTGCGCACGCTCACCGGCGGCGGACTCGAGGACTCGACCCGCATCGCGCACGCCGTCTCCGAGATCACCAACATCTCGCCGTACGCCCGCCAGCCCTACGTCGGCGCGAGCGCGTTCGCCCACAAGGCCGGCCTGCACGCGAGCGCGATCAAGGTCGACCCCGACCTCTACCAGCACATCGACCCCACCGCCGTCGGCAACGACATCCGCATGCTCGTCTCCGACATGGCGGGTCGCGCGTCGATCGAGCTCAAGGGCCGCGAGCTCGGCTTCGACCTCTCCGGCCAGGGCGACCTCCTCACGCGCGTGACCAACCGCGTCAAGGGCGACGAGGCGAACGGCTACACCTACGAGGCCGCCGACGCGTCGTTCGAGCTCCTGCTGCGCGAGGAGATCACGGGCGAGCGCCCCGGGTACTTCCGCGTCGAGAGCTGGCGGACGATCATCGAGCGCGCCGGCGGACGCGGCACCGAGGCGAAGGCCGAGGCGACCGTCAAGCTCCACGCCGGCGGCGAGCGCATCGTCACCACCGGCGAGGGGAACGGCCCCGTCAACGCCCTCGACCACGCGCTGCGCCTCGCGCTCACGCGCGTCTACCCCGAGATCGACGCGTTCGAGCTCATCGACTTCAAGGTCCGCATCCTCGACACCGAGCAGGGCACCGACGCGATCACGCGCGTGCTCATCGAGACGACCGACGGCAGCACGTCGTGGTCGACCGTCGGCGTCGGGCCGAACCTCATCGAGGCGGCGTGGGAGGCGCTCACCGACTCGGCCATCTACGGGCTCGTCCACGCGGGGGTCGAGCCTCGCTGAGCCGTCCGGGCTGGTTTCGCGGGTGGGGTTGTCGGGCGGCTTCGCGGGTGGGCTCAGGGGGCGAGGCCGTCGGGCGGCTTCGCGGGTGGGGCTCCGCGGGCGGGGTCGCGGGTCTACCATCCGGCCGCTCGTGCCTCGCGGCCTCCCGCCAGACCCGCCACGACCCGCGACCCCGCCCGCTCCGCCACACCCGCTCGTGCGGCGCCTCGCCTCCCGTACCGGACCGAGGCCTGCGCCGACGTAGTGCTCCGGTTCTCCGGGGGAAGCTCTGGTCGGCGGAGGTACAGCTCGGGGTCCCGAGGTAGAGCTCTGGTCGGCCGAGGTAGAGCCTTGGTCGGCCGAGGTAGAGCCTTGGTCGGCCGAGGTAGAGCCTTGGTCGGCCGAGGTAGAGCCTTGGTCGGCCGAGGTAGAGCCTTGGT
>Ga0160434_100112_pt1 | contig 46527 bp, 39 predicted proteins | sample HID1973I_E0MG_FD_108273 | JGI IMG/M metagenome (GOLD analysis project Ga0160434, IMG submission 108273) | Enriched mosquito-associated microbial communities from UW Madison campus, WI, USA - HID1973I_E0 MG | ecosystem: Host-associated > Arthropoda: Insects > Digestive system > Unclassified ... | reverse complement strand
TAAGATAACCGGCGAAATCAAAAAAAGTATTCCTGACAAACCGCAGCCGCCAAAATACCAGGATGTTTTCGGCCATACTATGGTGGAGCTTGCAGAAGCGAACGATAAAATTGTAGGCATTACACCCGCCATGCCTTCAGGCTCTTCATTAAACATTATGATGAAAGCAATGCCAACCCGTGCTTTCGACGTGGGTATTGCAGAGCAACATGCAGTTACTTTTTCAGCAGGATTGGCAGCACAAGGACTAGTTCCCTTCTGCAACATCTACTCGAGCTTTATGCAAAGGGCTTACGATCAGGTTATTCATGATGTCGCTATACAAAAACTAAATGTCGTATTCTGCTTGGACAGGGCTGGCCTAGCTGGTGCCGACGGCGCAACGCATCATGGTGCTTACGATATTGCTTTTATGCGTTGTATTCCAAACCTGGTGGTATCTTCGCCTATGAATGAAGAGGAATTGAGAAATTTAATGTTTACCGCACAACAGGAAAATGCCGGACCTTTCGTAATTCGTTACCCCCGCGGAAACGGTGTGATGCCTGATTGGAAAAGGCCATTCAAAGCCCTCGAAATTGGAAAAGGCAGAAAGATTTGTGATGGTGAAGAAGTTGCCTTGTTAACCATTGGCCATGTCGGCAACTTTGCTGTAGAAGCCAGAGCAGAACTTAACAGTGAAGGCCTTTACCCGGCACATTACGATTTGCGCTTCATCAAACCTTTAGACGAAGAAATGCTGCATGAAGTTTTCTCAAAATATAAACACATCATTACTGTTGAAGATGGAACGCTTCAGGGCGGTGTTGGTTCTGCAATTTTAGAATTCATGGCAGACAACGGTTACAATGCCAATGTAATCCGCTTAGGAATACCAGACCAGTTTATAGAACATGGCGAGCAGGCAGAACTTTGGGCAGAATGTGGTTATGATAAAACTTCAATAATAGAAGCCGTTAAAAAAGTTGGTGTAAAACGCACCACCAATACAATGGTAGGCTAAGAAAAGCCAAATAATTTAGTTGTCAGCCTGGACCTGTAGAAGGGTAGGATTTATTGGGCAAGAAAAAAGGGATAAGCAAACTGCATATCCCTTTATATTTTCGATGATAAATTTAGAAATTTATTTTCCTTTCCCTGCAACCATAACTTTTACGGTATCAAAAATTACAGATACATCAGTAGTTAATTTCAATTTACCAAGGTATACAAGGTCATGCGACATACGCTCAACCATTTGCTCAACGTTTTCTGCGTAACCATATTTAACCTGTCCAATTGATGTTATTCCCGGCTTGATAGCAAGTAGATTGGTATATTGAGGAGCACGCTCAATTATCTGCTCAATAAAATGCTGTCTCTCTGGTCTGGGTCCAACAACTGACATATCACCTCTAAATACATTATAAAATTGAGGCAACTCATCCAGCCTGGTCTTACGCATAACTCTACCCCATTTAGTTATTCTCGGGTCATTGTCTTTAGAAAGCTGAGGACCCATTTTTTCGGCATCAACATACATGCTCCTGAATTTATAAATGTAAAAAGGCTTGCCATTTCTGCCGATTCTCTGTTGCTTATAAAAAATTGGACCCTTTGACGAAAATTTAGTAATCGCAACGATCAATACAAAAACAGGCATTCCACAAAACATCACTGAACTGGCAAATCCTAAATCAAAACCACGTTTTAAAAGTCTTATTTTCAAGCTTTGAACAGCGTGAGGCAATAATCTAAAAACAGGTAATTCATTGTAATCCAAATATTCAGCCTTTTGCACATCAAACTGCATGTCCGATACAACCTTGATAATAGTTTTATTTTGCAAAAAGAAATCCATTATTCCATTGGTATCTGCTGACATATCCAGGTTACAAACATAAAGCTCATCAACTTTCCTGTTTTTAATTGCCGTATTCAATTGCTCAGCCGTAAAATTTTTTAAGCTCTCATCAGAAATGTACCCCACAATATCATATCCATATTCAGGATGACGTTTGAAAGACTGCTTTAGCCTGATTGCTATATTTTTCTTCCCGATAATTAAAACCCGTCGGTGATTGTATCCTTTTTTTCTGATATAGTCCAGAAAAAAGAACATTGCTGACCGCTGAATCACAATAAGAACAAAAAATATTGCGATGTGAGACAAAAGGACAAACCTTGAAACATCGAAAATTTCGCAGATATATAATGCACAGAACACCAGCGCAATATGATAAACAAGCGTTAAAGTAAAATTATTAATATTGTTAGATAACACCAGGGGTCTGTGTACGACATAGTTTTTTCTAAAGAATGATAAAACTGCCCAGCTAATGTTCGAAATGAGTAAAAGAAGTAGGGATTCTTTATTTGCCCAAAATGAAGCTCCCAAATGATAGAAACTCATCAAAATTATCGATAGATTTAAAATAATTAAATCGTTGAGATAAACAATTAGAGGGAGATGTTTAGAGTAGCGATGTGACATAGGCATTTTATTTTCAAAAAATGGCTATCATGCATTAATCCACCGATATCCATTATGTATTCTATAAACTTATAATAAGATTACACTGTGGCAAAGTTATTACAAATATATCACATATAGCCAAACAAAATTTATGCCTAAAGTGTTTATATTCCTGATTTCGCTAAAATTACCTTGATGTTAACGGTTAAACGATTGAAAAATTTCTAGATTACTACAAATTAACTGATAAATACAATGCTAAATGAGGCTTATTTATTAAGGAATATTTATTTTACTTAACCTTGTCCCAATATTTATGGTGCATAGATATTTTCTTCTTTAGATTATGCGATAGTTTCTCATGCATCATACCTAACTTATACCCTAGGAATTTAGCTGCAATTGTGCCAACCATTTTAGGGAGAACAAACGGATCCTTTTTTAATACATAGGCCAACTCTGACTTTAGATATTTAAATCCTTCACCTCCAGCGGTTCCAAACTCATCTATGAGCCAGTGATCCGTTTTATGAAAAACACCAATATCAAAATAGCGTTTAAATTCTTCAACTGCAGTATAATCATGTGAATGATAACTCTCTGCATTCCCAACGTATGAAATACTCCACCCTTTAATTAGCATGCGCCCGGCAACGATAACATCTTCACCCAAAATCGTATTACTTGGAAATCCACCAACCTGCTGAAGTGCTGTTAATCGATATGCGGCAAATGAATTCGAGCATGATGCAGTCTTTATTCCCAATTTCTCTTTATCCGAAATTCTTTTTACGATTGATTGCGCTGGGTAATTAAATAACCTGGCATGACTCTCAAGTATTTTAGCGCCCTTGTGCGGTAACTGGCGACCATAAGCAAGTCCTGTTTTGGGCTCATCAAATGCCTTAATCAAGTTTGATAAAGAAAAAGAATCTTTTAATATGCAGTCTTGGGTTAAATAAATTAGAATTTCACAATCAAGCGCTGACTCGGCTAACAATTGTCTGGCATAACCGTGGTCAAAATCTTTTTTGTCTAAATTGATGACCTCGAATCCGTGTTGCTTAGCTAAGTCTACAGTTTGGTCGGTAGAAGCAGAATCAATAACAATTTTACGGTCTAGAATACATGCCTGCGTAGCTATCGAATGTAAAACTTCCGCCCACATACTACCGGCATTATATGTGGGTATTAGCAATGCAATTTTCATATGTTAGTTTTCGCTTCATTAATTAAAAACCTTAATAAGCCATCCCAGTTTTCAAAAAATGGCTGAGCCGGTGTTATAACATCATTTTTATCGAAAGTAAGTCTATTGTCAATCAAATCATCCATGTACCCTGACAATTTCTTTGGGTCGTCAGGATCAAAAAACTTTACCATCTTATAATCTTGAATATTTTCATGAGCATACTCTAAATCAGCAGCAAGTATTGCCTTATTAAATTGTTTAGCTTCTGTCAATGGTAGACCCCAAGTTTCTAATTTTGACGGAAAAACCAGCGCATCGCATGATTGAAATATGCCATATACTTGATCGCGAGTCTGTTTACCGATAAATTTTATTTGTTCGATATGACCATATCTTTGAAATAATCTATTTCCTAGAGTATTTTGTTGAGAATCTATTGTTACTAAAAGTTGAAAATCTCTTCTTTTCACCGATAGTTGATCCACAGCCTCAAATAAAGTCTCGAAATTTTTAAATATTCTCGGAAATGATGGGTAAAAAAATGTAAATATTTGAGCATTTTTAATTCCATGATCTCTATCAATATTTGCTTGACTTAGCTGAATTGAAGGATATGCCACAATGGTAGGAACTTTATATGCCTTTTCAAATGCTATCCTTAACCAGTTTTGTTGTATTATGACATATCGATTTCTTTTTATATTAATTTGATACAGATATTTATAAAAATAACTGAAAAGAAACAATTTTCTGTCTATAAAAAAATCTTTTAGCTTACTTTTATAAAAAGGTGACGGGTTGTGACAATACACAACTTGCATTTTCGCATGAACATGTGGTGTCATGTCGTGCAAAGATATCCATAAATCTGATTTAATGTTTTTAGATATTTCTCTGCATGAAAAGTATTCAAAATAAATACGTTTAAGCCAAGACTTCTTTATATTAGGGTATTCTAAAACGGTAAATCTTTCGTCGAGATCATTCACTAAATTTTTCTTATTCAGAAGCAACGTGAACTTTACATCAGCTATTTCGAGTCCTTTAGCCGCTGCTACACAGTCTTCTAATACACTTAGTATCCCGCCCTCTACTAGATTAACTCCTGAAATAACGATATTCATTTTTGCCATACGATAATTTTATTTTCTATATGCTACAAATAAATATGATAAAAATAACGGCAAAGAGCCAAATATTATAGTATCAAACATAATATTAATAAATAATCCAGAGTCTTGCGGATATGAGAAAAGATTTAAATTGATAAATAAAACTAGAAGAAAGAATTTTACATTGATTCCATTTGCATTAAATAGCATTTTTCTAAGATAGCCGGTAATGATCCCAATAAAAAATGAAAAGATAATTGCTCCAACGTTTCCAAAAAACAAGTATCCCTTTAAAAAATATGTTAAATTAGGTCCTTGTGTTGTTTCCAATGATTCATTTCGAAAAATAGAAAATATTACTAAGTCATATCCCAATGGGTTCTTGTATTCGGTGAGACGGAAAAACCCTGTTATAGAATTAAATTCATAAGAAAAAAAATCTACCCAGTTAAGATAACTGAAATGCTGAATTGCAGCATTGTTGTAGTAATATAATATCGCATCGCCAGAATATAAAAATCTTGTAGCTAACGCATAAAAAGATGACTGATAATCACTACTCTGCGCATAAAGTATAAAAAGAGCTAAAAAAACTCCAAAAAATATGATAGGATATTTATATTTATTAATGGATTTGAATGTACTATTACCTTTAAAGGACTTAAATAACCCTAGTAAAGCCAAAATATAAACAAAAGTTAGGATCGCTCCCTTTGATCCGCCAGATATCGAAATCAAAAACAAAGAAATAAGAATGCCTAAGTAAACTCTTTTTGCAGTCTTAAAATACAAAAACATAGTAGTTATGCAAATTAAGTTCAAAAGACCCCAATTAATTCTCCTTACAAAACCTAATCCACCCTCATAGCTTGCAATTTTTGATACGGATGGATCCTTTGAAAATAAAATTATCCCTTGCTTTTGAATAAAATAAATATTTGCAAAAAGAATTAAAAAAAAACTAATAAATGTGAAATATTTAAGAATAGCATAATCTGATTTCTTTACGCCCAAAGTTTCGTCCATCACAATATCAAAAGAGTTAGACTTCCTTGCAATCAGAATGAATCCTACTGAAAGAAAAATCTGACATAATAAAATGTTAATCAGGTAACTTCTATTTTCAACTTGTATTATAGCGAGTTCAGTTGTAAAAGCTTGACTAATAAGGAAAAAAAATAACGGGTCAAACACTGAGAAAATGTACTTTCTGTACAAAAAATAGTAAACTAAAAAAATTACTATGAAGCCTAGTAAAATCCCGTAAAGTTGTCCAGTACTTTCTATCATCTCAAAAATCTTAGGCTTCTATACATCACACAAAACTTCAACGATACAAAAACATTATTTAATTTGGCAGCAATTAAATGAAAAGCATTACCGCGGTAGACAATCTTGTTGGCCTTCTTAATCTCTCTGAAAATTTCTAATTTTCGGGAAAAATCTGTAGTAGAATCAAAGCTCAAATTATGGCTTATTGAATAATTCAAAATGTAAGCCTCGGAATTTTTCTTAGAATATTTATACATGAAGTAATTGTCCGTTCCATAAAAATGCAGTTCTTCGTCATAGGAAAAATTATCCTTCAAGAACCGACCGGAAATAATCATTCCACTATTAATTGCCATCAAATAAGCGGCATTTATAATACCAGGATTTAGTTCCTGGAATAATCTGGATTTTATAATATAATTTCTTGCGGGACTAACAATTTTATCATTAACCATTATTACAGGTAAAAACAAATTTACTTCTTTATTTAGATTTATTGAATTTTTGATTTCAAAAATAAAATTCTTCGAGAATGTAGAATCTTGGTCAAGTAAAACGAGATAGTCTAAAGAAGAAATAGAATGTGCAATTACTGAATTATATACTTTAGATAATGCTTTATTTTCTGGAGTATGTACATATTGGAATGTAAATGAATTCTCTAGAATTTCAAGGTCTTGATATTTAACTCGCTGGGGGGAATTGTCCCAGAGTATTACTTTATCATGCTTCAAATCCTCCTTACATGCTAAAAGACTCGTTAAAGTATTTGAGGAATCAACAGATTGCTTATAAAGTACCACTAAAAATATTAACATTATTTTTTATTTTTGAAAGTGATTTGAGTCTGGATTTTAGTCCATGTAGTTTAAAGTATAAAAATGATAAGCACATGTAAAAACCTCCAAAGTTATCTTTTACAACCGAAAAAATTTCCTTAGCATACTTTTTATTGTGGGAAATGCCATTTACATCATGAAAGGCCACCGTTGGCTCGTTGAGCGTAAGAACTTTTTCTCCTCGTCTATAAAAATCTTGATTCAAAGCAAAATCAGAAAATATCCTATATTTCAAATTGAAGTTTAAATATATACTTCTCTTATAGAAACACCCTTGATGTGGCAAAGTATTTTTTATTTTCAACCATTTTCCAAATTTTGGATAGAAGGTACTTCCAGTCGATAATTTTACTGGAAAGCATATTAAACTCAGACCAAAATATTTATTGATAGTATCCTCAGGCAGTTCTAATAATATATCTCCACAGTTTATGAATATAATATAATCACCCTTTGCATTTAAAATACCTTTATTCATAGCATCATAAATACCTTGATCTGACTCTTTTATGTAAGAGATTTGAGAAAGATATTTTTGAATTATTTCAGAAGTACCATCATTAGAATTACCATCAATTACTAAGTATTCGCAATTCTGAGTTTTCTTGTCCAATATGCTTTGCATCGTTAATTCTATAGAGTCGCGAGAATTGTAGACAACGGTAACAATTGAAATTAAAGGTTTTTTTTCGCTTCGTAACATTAATCAAAGATTGATATGAATTTTCTTGCTAACGACTTTATATTTTTCTCATAATCAGTTTTAACAACATGTTTAAATTTAAATGCAGTTTTCATGCATTCTGATAAGCTCTCTGAGCTATAAGGATCAAAAAACAAACAATTATCGCCAATCTGTTCTCTATGTAAAGGAATATCGGATAATAATATTAAGTGGTTGATTGCTTTTGCATCTTCCACAACCGTGCTCCAACCTTCAAACAAGGATGGCTGAATAATTGCAATTGAATTATTCATAAGTTGCAATTGTTCATTTCTTCCAATAAACCCCAAATATTTAACGATTTTATCCAATTTGTTTTCTGAAATGTAACTTCTAAGTTCATTTGGATAGTTAGGATACCTAAAATCAAACTCTTTTCCAGTGAAAAGAATCTGAAACTCATCTTTATTCTCCATACTAAGAAGCGCATTCAACACCCGATAATGATTTTTATGCTTCCAAAACTGATTGCACACAATAAAATATGGTTTAACTATTTCATATTTTTTGCTAAGGTCCTCAAATGAAAGATCATTATATTGCTTATCAATTATTGATACAAACTGCAAAACTTCCTGCTTGTTTTTATTATTTGGATAAAATGTATTATAGTCATTTTGAGCATTATAGCTACTAAAAACAACAGGGGATTCTGAACTAATAATATTGTTGTGGGAGATAGCTCGGTGTCGTAATTCACTATTAGAAAAAAATTCAGGTAAATACCTTTCCTGAAAATCGGGAATCCAATAGAAATATCTATCTATATTGATGGGGTTAATATAATCTGGTAAAGGATAAAAGTTCTCTACTTTTTTAAAAGGAAGTTTTTTTTTGAAAAACCTTTTTCCAAACAATCTCAAAGAAAACTTATTTACTAAGGTTTCAAATCGATTAAATTTCAGGTTAGTTTCAACAAAATCAATATAGGGGTATTCGATAGCTTTCACTTCATCAATGGATGTTCCCAAATCAAAAACTATCGTTATTGCGGGCAACAGTCTGTCATCTAAAAACTTTAGTGACCTTACTATATTTAATATATAATAGGTTCCACCAATCCAATTTTCATTATATTGATATATTAAAGTTATATGCTTTCTTTTAGCCATAACGCTACATTTTTTAATCCCTGTTCAACTCCAACCTTGCTTTCGTACCCAAAACTTTGCAATAAACTTATATCAGCCTTCCAATTTAGAGGGTCTCCAGGTTTCACTATGTTATTAAATGAAACACGAATATTAGCATTAATATATCTACAGAATTTTTCAGTGGCATCTTTTATTTTAGTCTCTTGTCCAGAGGCGACATTGATTGCTTCACCATTAAATAGTCCTTTTGCAATAATGTGATCGATTGCACTCAACAAATCTTGTATATATATGAAATCTCTCGTTTCATTACCTGTACCAAAAAGTTCAATGCTGTCTGATCTTAATGATTTTTGATAAGTATCCCAAAATAACTGCTTTCTTAAATTTTCTCCATAAACGGAAAAAAGCCTTAAGTTAATTGTTTGAATATTATATAAATAATAATACTCTCTACATAACTGCTCAGCATAAAGTTTATGCCAACCATATGGAGACAGCGGCTTTAGCTCAATGTTTTCTTTGATTGGCAATTTTTGTGGATTACCATAGACTGCAGCAGATGACATATTGATAAATTTACATAAAGGACAATGAATTCTTATTGCGTCCAATATCTTAATTGTATTTGTAACGTTTAGTTCATAGTCGAAAACTGGTTTATTTAATGATATTGGAACACTGCCATTTCCACTAGCATTTATACAGATATCAAAAATATTATTTTCAAAAATTACATCGAAATTAGTATTTTCTGCAGCAAGTTTAAAATAATTATTTTCCTCAATGTTAAGAATGTCTGCACCCCAAACATCATGTTCACCAACAAAAAAATTGTAAAGGTGAGCGCCTATAAATCCCTTCGCTCCTATAATTAGTATTTTCATTTTTTCCTTAACGCTAAAGGTATCTCTTTAATTAATTTTGCAGGGTTCCCGCCAACAACTGTCCACGGCTTTACATCTTTTGTAACTACGCTACCTGCTCCAATTATTGCACCCTCTCCAATAGTTACCCCTTTTAATATAATACAATTCATACCTATCCAGGCATTAGAGCATATTTTGATGGGCTTTGAATTAACAACATCCCAATTTTTACTAGCAATAAAATTTCTTCCAGCCTTGTAGTCGTCTAATTGCAATTTAATATCATTTTCACGATCTCTGTAATCGATCGAATGAGAATCATGATCATATATATAGCCCCCCCAAGCAACAAACACATCATCTTGGATCTCAATTTTGCTACGTGATATTAAATGACTGCCTCCGATGAAGCATCTATCACCAACAATAACCTCACCCCTTTCAGATTCAAATGTTATCAAACAATCTAGTGTACTATCATTTCCGACGGTTAAGTATTTTTTATTAGCTTTTGGAGCAATAAGCGTCAAATTAAAATGATTTAAAAAGAAGGAGCTACCCTTTCTAATAAAAGGCTCGACTAGCTTAAGTTTCCGCCTATTTTTATAATCTCTGATTTTTTGCATTAGTCCCATCATACCTCAAGAATTATATTTCTTGCTCTAAATATTACAAATATAGTAGAAGGTATTATAAGAATGGCACTTGCTAAAGGTACAGTTCCAATTCCGAAATTTAAACTGAATAAAAGCTTTGCAATTGGAATGATTAATATTCCAGCTATTATTGCGAATATAATTTGGCCTTTCAACTGTTCAAAAGCATTCAAAATTACTGCTCCTGAATATGCAAATGCCTGCAGACATACCAATAAAACAAATGGAATAAGCTGAATCGGCTTAACTTGAATTATTCCTTTGGTCCAAATCCCGATAAACATTGGAATAAATAGTGTCACAACTATTGCTCCTAACGAAAAAGCAAAAGCAATTAACAAAATTTGTTTAAAGAGTTTACTTAATTGACCTTTATCTTTTAATGCCTTTGAATGAGAAATTTCAGCCCAAAAAACTGATACGACTACATTAAACAAAGTCATCCCCATTAGATAAACTTTATTAACCGTATCATATTGTGCAACATTCACAAGGCTCAAATGATCATAAGTTAATATATTTCCTAGTGAAAAAAGAAATAGCGAGGAGACTTGCAATAAAAAAAATTTATAGCCTACCTGAATCGACTTTTTGGAAGCTTTAAAATTGTCAAAATTTAAAATTTCTTTAATCTTAAAATTTAATCCTTTCAATGAACTGTATAGGATTATAAGATTAGTTAAAAAAAACAAGCCACTATAATAACCGGCAAATTGATATAAACTTACTTTAAATCCATTATATTTACATATTAAGATAATCACAAGCCAGATCAAAGATTGTGTCAAAAGGAGAAAATTAAAAACATTAAACTTCTTTCTACCTTGTATTATAAAATGTCCTAGAGTAAATGGAAAAGAAAATATTATAGGTAAATATAATATAATAGCAAGCAGTTGATTTGCTTTAAAAATTGATACAAAATAAAGAGAACCCAAAAAAATCAGTAGAATTGCGCCAGACATAATCAAATAAAATTGAATAGTACCTGCAATAAGTATATTGAGTTCTCTGTAATCATTAATTGCAATACTTTCAGTAACCTTATTTTTCAGGCTGTAGCCAGAACCAAAGTCAAAAAGGTTTAACCATGCCACCAGCGCTGTCGAAGTTACCCATACAGCATAACTTTCCGTTCCTAATACTTTTAAGAGTAACGGAACGGTAAAAAAAGAAATCAATGCAGACAAAAGTTTGAATGAAGTTGATCCTGCAATTGATTTTACCAAGTTCACTTTCATTATACTAAGATCTGTTTTAATATTTGGAATTTACTGCTCATTCTCGCATTCCAAGGAAATCTATTAGATCTCACGAACTTAAATATTGAAAAGGTGCCTTCTTTGTTTTTCTTCATTACTTGAATTCCATTAAGTAAGTTTTGAGCATAAACTTCATCTTTTACTTTTTTAGGATCTACATTAGGTATACCGCATTTTTTTAATTCATAACCAATTTCATCTTGCCACCTATCAACCTTATCCAGCCACTCTGTTGATGCAATCAATTTATTGGTGTAATTATTTGGCCATGTCCTGTAAGCACCGATGACTTCATTTATGAACACGGCATTGCCGTTAACAAGACACTTTTGTATGAGCAGGCTATCACCTGCTGTAAATTTATAACTAGGGTCAATACCTCCCATTTTATTAACATGCGATGTTCTAAACAATATAGATGGGAACCTGGCGCTTACACCATATTTGAATAAGCTGAATCCTGTTGGAGATAAATATTCTTGCTCCTTTTCAGGAATCCATCTTGAAAGAAAACTGTCATTTTCATCAATAACGTCATGCCCAAAAATTATAATATCTGCATTTGGATATTTTTGCAAAGCAGTCGCTACGACTGGCAATTTTTCTTCATAGTAAACATCATCATCAGAAGGAATAAAAAACCACGTGGTTTGAACCAATCCAATAGCTTTGTTCCAATTGTCATACATATCAATAATATTATCGGAAGCAACTAATTTGGTTCTGGCTTTATGCTTTTGAATTGTTTCTTCTTCTACATATCCTCCATTATCACTTATAGCGAAATTAGCATTTAGCGATCTCGGGATTGAGTTCAAAAGTTTTTTCAGATACTCATTCCTATTATACGTTGGTATCGCAAAAGTCACATCTTCTAGCATCACGTTTACCTTTAACAGTTATGAATTTATATAATTCCTAATTACATCAGCTATGTAATCATAATGGCTCTCATTTAAGCCAGGCCAAACGCCTAACCAAAAAGATTGATTCATAATGATGTCTGTATTGGTTAAATCTCCAACAACTCGATGCTCCACGTTTGCATAGGCAGGTTGTCTTAATAAATTACCTGCGAAAAGTAGTCTTGTTCCGATTTTATTTTCTTCTAAGTGCTGAACAAGCATATGGCGATCGTTGGAATCACCCTCCCTCAATGTCATTAAAAAACCAAACCAGGATGGTTCAGAATCAGGGGTAGGCTCAGGCAAAATAAATACCTCTTCAAATTCTTTCATACGTGAGTATAATGCAGCATAGTTTTCTTTTCTTCTTTGAATAAAATAATCGACTTTTTTCAATTGAGAAACACCTAAAGCAGCCTGCATATCAGTCACCTTCAAATTAAACCCAACATGAGAATAAGTATATTTATGGTCGTATCCGTAAGGTAGCGTGCCTAACTGCTGTCCGAAACGGCAACCACAGGTATCATCTTTTCCTGGTAAACAATAACAATCCCTGCCCCAATCTCTAAAGCTTTCAGCAATTTTGGCGAGCTCTGGGTTATTCACAACTACGGCACCACCTTCTCCCATAGTAATGTGATGGGCTGGATAGAAAGAGAATGTTGACAAATCACCGAACGTGCCGGTTTTTTTACCTTTATAAGTGGCTCCTAACGAATCGCAATCATCTTCAATAACCCAAAGGTTATATTTTTTTGCTACACGCATCACTTCATCCAAATCAAATGGATTTCCTAAAGAGTGCGCAATCATTATGGCTTTTGTTTTTGGAGACACAGCGGCTTCTATCATATCTGCCTTTACATTGTGTGTTGCAATGTCTACGTCAATGAAAACTGGAATAGCTCCCGCTTGCACAATAGGATTAACCGTGGTAGGGAATCCTGCTGCAACTGTGATTACCTCATCACCTGGTTTAATAGCTCTATCCCCTAACTTAGGACTGGTTAAGGTATAGAAAGCAACTAAGTTGGCCGAAGAACCAGAATTCACTAACAATGCTTTTGTAGCGTTAAAATATTTTGCAAATTCATATTCAAATTCCGTTGCAAACCTTCCAGCAGTTAACCAGCCATCTAGCATCGAATCCACGCCTAATAATAAATCATCTTCATCCATTACCTTCCCGGTAACTGCAATATAATCTTTACCAGGGATAATCTCTCTTTTAGCGTTACTAGCAGCAATGGATGCAAGTTTTTCTTGCAAATCACCATTAAAATTTTTATAATTCATTTTTTAATGCTTTTAATATAAAGGAATCTACATTTTCAAAGGTAAACCCTGGATATTCATTTATAAATTTTGTGTTTAAAAGCCCTCCATTTAAAGGTCTTAATGCGGTCTGATTAGAATTTAATGTTTTAACAGGGTTTATTTTTAATGCTTTATTTTCCGGGAAGTGTGATAAAACCTTATTTGCTAATTGATATCTATTGTAGTAGTCTGTAGCTCCTAAGTGGTATGTACCACTTTTGTTATCTAAAACTAAATTTAATGCCATCTTTGCAATGTCTTTTGCTGATATCGGCGTAGCAAATTGATCAAAAGGCAAATTAAGTTCTTTTTCTATACCATTTTTAAGATCCTCAATTAATCTGGCTATGAAGTTTTTAGATCGTTCTTCTCTACCATATACATTTGTAATTCTTAAAATAAGATGATCAGTAAGCTCTTCAACCATCCGTTCACACTCAAGTTTATGCTTTCCATATACATTTATAGGATTTACAATTGCATCTTCCCGATATGGCCCTAGCGCTCCATCAAATACGTAGTCTGTTGATATATATACTAACTTGAGGTGAGACTTCACGCAAAAATCAACTATTTTCTTTGTTGGCAACACCGTTTTCTCATAACTTTCTTCAACATTATTTTCACAATAGTCGACATTTGTCAGTGCTGCGCAATGAATAATAATATCAGGGTAAAAGCTGGTTTTAGAAAACAGTAGTTCTAAGTCATCCTTTAAAAAATCAAAACGAATAGTGTGGCTGGTAGCGTAGTTTAAATGGGTACCAAGAACTTCCCAATTGGCATTTTTAAAAATTGAAAAACAATGCGAGCCAACTAAGCCAGATGCACCTATAATTAATGCTTTCATATTAAAAAGGGCTTGTTAAATCTTTAAAAAGTTGAAAATCTTGATCTCTCTGAGATATTATTGGCGATGTTGTCTGCCAATCATATCCAAATGAATCAAATTTGATGCCTGCCTCGCATGCTCTATCTTGTGGAGTAGTAGTGTGATATTCTACGGTTGTGTTATCATACAGGGATAAAAATCCATGCGCAAAACCCTTGCCGATATAGATACCCTTTCTGTTTTCAGCAGAAAGCTCGATACTAAAAAACTTACCAAAAGTTGGTGAATCATTACGAATATCCAAAACGACATCAATGATTGCACCTGTTAATACATAAACCAACTTGTCATGATCAGATGGAGGCAATTGATAATGCATACCTCGAATAACATTTCTTTTCGACACAGAATAAAAGCTCTCCTTGAAATCACAGTCAAGTCCCTTTTCCAGAAAACTCTCCTCATGAATAGTTTTAACAAACTCTCCTCTATTATCCACAAATGATCCATAGTCCATTACATATAGATTCTGGAATGAAGTATTTTCTATCTTCATGATAATGCCCAATTTATTGAATTACTTAAAGCAATTTTAGAGTAATCTCCAATTTGTTTGAGTCTTGAAGATAAAATATCATTATTTGAACTCAAGTCATCGAGGTAGCCATTCAAGGTAAATTCAACAGTTTCCCTAAAACTCAGCGCAGGTTTCCATTTCAGAAAATTTGCAGCTTTAGATATGTCTAATTTAAGTAATACGGCCTCATGTAATTTTGATATTCCTTCAGGAATTGTATAACCGCCACGGTTGTCAAGAAGTAAAATCTCGTCAATAAGTTCCTTAACGGAATAATTTGTCATATCCTCCGGTCCAAAATTCCATCCGCCACTAAAAGCTTTCCCGTTAAGATAAAGTTGAGCGGCTAGATTTAAATAACCGCTTAATGGTTCCAGTACGTGTTGCCAAGGTCGTGTAGCATAAGGATTACGAATTTCTAATTTCTCACCACCTTTGAATGCTCTAAAATAATCAGGGATGATGCGATCCAGTGCCCAGTCGCCCCCACCTATCACATTTCCCGCACGTGCAGATGCAATATTGGCGGTACCATCAGCTTTGAAGAAAGATTCAAGATAGGAACTGGTAATCAACTCCGAACACCCTTTAGATGCACTATAGGGGTCTTTACCACCCATGGGATCATTCTCGCGATAGCCCCATACCCATTCTTTGTTATCATAACATTTGTCGGTGGTGACATTGACGGCTGCCTTTACGGCTGCTGTAGCCCTTACTGCTTCCCAAAAATTAACGGTTCCCATTAAATTGGTATCGAAAGTGCCAACTGGATCTTGATAAGATAATAAAACGAGAGGTTGCGCAGCGAGATGAAAAGCGAAATCGGGTTTAACTTGTTGAAAATAGTCTTTCAACTTTTTACCGTCTCTCACATCACCTACATAATGATTGATATGACTTTCAAGTTTACAGATAACGAAATTATCCATTTCTGATTGAGCGTCAAGCGAATAACCATATACTTCCGCCCCCAATTCTTTAAGCCATATTGCTAGCCAAGAGCCTTTGAAACCAGTATGACCAGTTATAAGTACCTTTCTGCCTTGATATATATTTTGAAAACTCATGTTACCAGATTTTCCATTTAGCCTCTCCATTATTCCAAAGTTGCTCCAACTCAATGCGATCTCTCAGCGCATCCATTGGCTTCCAAAAGCCTGAATGCTTAAATGCTGCGAGTTGACCATCATTTGCAATTTCCTTTAAAGGTATGTTTTCCCACTGAACATCCTCCATATCTCCCTCCAAATACTTAAAAATCCCGGGATTTAAAACAAAAAAACCACCATTAATCCACATTCCGTCGCCTTGCGGCTTTTCTACGAAATGTTGTACTATCCCATTTTGATCCATTTCAATGTTACCAAAACGTCCTGGAGTTTGGATACTGGTCAATGTTGCCAGTTTATCGTGGTTATTATGAAAGGTAACCAATGCGTTAATGTCAATATCTGCTACACCATCTCCATACGTTAACATAAAGGTTTCACCGTCAACGTATTTCTGAATTTTCTTAATCCGCCCTGCAGTATTTGTTTTTAAACCGGTATCTACTAAGGTTACTTTAAATGATTCAGAATTGGAGAAATGTACATCAACCTTATTTTTACTTACATCTATGGAAACATCAGAGTTGTAGAGGTAGTAATTCAAAAAATACTCTTTGATGGACTGCGCTTTATAACCCAAACACAACACAAAATCATTGTAGCCATAAGCTTCATAAATTTTCATGATGTGCCACAAAATCGGCTTGCCACCGATCTCTACCATTGGCTTCGGGCGAGCTTCTGTCTCTTCCATTAATCGGGTACCTAAACCACCTGCGAGTATTACAACCTTCATATTTTTTATGTTATATACTTATTTGTACATTTTCTGTTAATGGATGTGTGCAACATAATAAAAATTCATCTGCCGCAAGATCATCACGTTCTTTACTTAGTCCAATCATTTTAACTTTACCGGCAATTAGTTTACCCTTACAAGTACTACAGTTACCAGTTTGGCAAGAATAAGGCAACTCAATATCGGCATTCAATGCGGTTTCTAAAACGCTTTTACCTTTCGAAACCTCCAATTTGTATTGAGCTCCATCAAATTCCAGCAATATGTCTTGCGTGTGCACATCTTCAAAATCTTTCGGATCTTTAATCAATTCGAAATCCTCCGAAAATATATTTGCCAAAAAGCCATACTTATGTTGAATTGCCATTCTAACGGATTCTTTTAAACCTGCGGGTCCGCAGATGTAATGAGCACATCGATTAGGATCTAGCTTATCGTCAAGTATCTGTAAAGCCTTACTCTGATCAATTCTTCCCTGTATCAAATGTGGATGGCTTTCATCGACAAATAGTTTTGTATGAAAGTTTCTCACCACTAAATGATCAGGATATTTTATGGATAATTGTTGGATTTGATCTCTAAAAATAGTTGTCTCATGGTTTTTGTTCCCATAATTCAAATGAATCTTTACAGTTTCCTTTTCTGTAAGAATATATTTAATAATGGATATAAGCGGAGTAATGCCGCTACCTACACCCCAAAAAAACACATCTGTATAATTACTTTCTTCTTCAAAAACAAAATCACCCATAGGCGGCATTGCCTCAATGGAATCTCCGATTCTAACAACATCATTTATATGATTAGAAACAATACCATTAGCGACTCTTTTTACTGTTATCTCCAATAAAGAATCGACCTTCGGACAAGAAGAAAACGAGTATGGTCGAATATAGCGCCTACCATTAATTCTAAAAATTAATGTCAGATACTGTCCAGCCAAATATTTTACTTTTTTAAGGCCAGGCTGCTTAAAACACAAAGTAACTGTATCTTCAGTTTCTTTTCTAATATCAGCAACTTTTAGCGTATAGTTCATTAATAATTTGTGTTTCCTATCAACGAAGAATATTAAAGAAGATAAAGTATTAAGTGCAAAGCACCCACGTTCTCCTACTATAATTCAGCACCGTTGACCAGACGAATTTAATCAAATTGATTTTTAATTTTATATCCATGGGATTTGAGCAATGTTTCTTTTCGGAAGTGCTCTACATCAGTTGCAACCATTTCTTTAACTAAAGCGGCTAAATCGTATTTTGGTTCCCATCCTAACTTCGTTTTTGATTTAGTAGGGTCACCGATTAACAAATCTACTTCAGTAGGGCGGAAATAGGCAGGATCGACACCAACAACTTCTTGCCCGATTTCGAGTTGAAAATCGGGATGAGCACAACTAACGACGTAACCCTTTTCATCAACCCCTTCTCCTTTAAAATTTAATGTGATACCCACCTCAGCGAAAGCCATACGAACAAACTCACGCACCATGGTAGTAACACCTGTTGCAATAACAAAATCTTCAGGCACATCTTGCTGTAAAATACGCCACATTGCTTCAACATAATCTTTCGCATGTCCCCAATCGCGTTCTGCATTCAAATTACCGAGATATAACTTATTTTGCAAGCCCTGGGCGATTTTAGCCACAGCACGGGTGATTTTCCGGGTTACGAATGTTTCCCCCCTCAAAGGGCTTTCGTGATTGAACAAAATGCCATTACAGGCAAACATACCGTAGGCTTCACGATAGTTTTTTGTAATCCAGAAACCATAAATTTTTGCTGCGCCATAAGGCGACCTAGGATAAAAAGGAGAATTTTCATCATAAAAACCTTTATCATTTTTATTTTCGGGCATACCGCCATATAGTTCAGATGTCGATGCCTGATACACCCTGGTTTTTTTTGCTAGGCCTAAAATTCTTACCGCTTCTAATATTCTTAAGGTGCCAATTCCGTCAACATTTGCAACATACTCAGGCGAATCAAAACTCACCTTAACATGACTCATTGCACCCAGATTGTAAATTTCATCAGGTTGTACTTCTTGAACAATTCTAATTAAATTGGTAGAATCAGTTAAATCTCCATAGTGCAATTTAAATCTTACTTTCTCTTCATGCAGATCTTGGTACAAATGATCAATTCGATCGGTATTAAATAACGAACTTCTCCTTTTTATACCATGGACCATGTAGCCCTTGTCAAGCAAAAGTTCTGCTAAATATGCACCATCTTGTCCTGTGATACCTGTAATTAATGCGACTTTCATGTTAAATAACTTATTTAAATCTATTCTTTAATTTATTGAAAAAACCTGTCTTTTCTTCTTCTCCATAATTGCCATAGCCGTAACCATAGCCATAATCTTTTGCTGAAATATCATTTACAACAATGCCTAAACTTTTCATCTTATTAGATTTGTAAAGGTCGTTCACAATGGATAATTGTTTCCTTTCGGTAACACCCTGCCTAACCAAGTACAGCGTTACATCTGCATAATGTGAAAGCAACTGCGCATCTGTAATAATTCCAACAGGTGGTGCATCCATTATGATGTAATCAAATTGCTTTTTAAGTTCTTCAACCAAAACTGAAGTATACTCACTCATCAATGTTTCTGCAGGATTTGGAGGAAGTGGTCCAGAAGATATGATGAACATATTTTTATTGACACTTAACGGCTTTATAATATCTGCAATTTTTAAATCAGGGCTAATTGTATAGTTACTAAAACCAACCTTATTATCAATCCCAAATTTGGAAGATAGTCCTGGTTTCCGCAAATCTAATTCCATTAATAAAACCCGCTTCCCGGATAAAGCCAAAATATTGGCAAGATTAATCGCCGTAAAAGATTTCCCTTCTCCGGACATGCTGGAGGTCAATAGAATAATCTTTTCATCGGTGGTTTTTAAATAAAATGATAAATTAGTCCTCAAAGCTCTAAATTGTTCAGAGATTGCAGAACGGCCATGGTTGGCAACAATCAAATTATCGGTAGATAGATTATGACTGATTTCGCCGATGATAGGTACAGCGGTAGCGCCTGTTATATCCTCTTTAGTAGATATTGTAGTGTTGAAAATTTCCTTTATAACAATTATCGAAATAGGGATAAAAATGCCAATGAAGATTCCAATCAAATATATAATACTCTTCTTTGGGCTAACTGGTAAAAGTTGCGATTTTGGCGGATCTATGATTTTAGCTACAGAAATATTAGATGTTTTAGAAATAGCAGTTTCTTCAGCTTTTTGCATTAGAAATATATACAATTCTTGCTTGATATCTTTATTCCGCGCTAGTTTAAGATAATTTTTTTCGACTTGAGGAACATTTTTAATTTTATCTTCAGCTTGATTTAGTTGAGTTCGTAACTTATTTCTGGTTAAAACAAAAGTATTTTTCGTGCTTTGGATATTAGCTAATATGCCATTTCTAAGGCCTGAAATCTGACTATCAATATTCTGTATAAATGGACTTTCTTCTGTAACGCTTAATAATTGCTTATCACGCTCAATTAAAAGCGAGTTATACTGGGTCATAAGACCTGAGAATACCATGTCTTGAGGTAGTAGAGAAGTTGGGAAAACTCTTTTATTTTTAGAGCGGTCTTTCAGATAATTTTCAAGATCGTCCAAAATAGAAACCTGGGTTTCTGCTTTCGCCAGCTCTGAACTAAACTCACTCGTGTTCTGTACTAATAATTTACCCTGCTCAGTCATATCTGCAAGCTTATTACTTTCCTTATAACTTTGTTCCCTATCTTCTACATCGCCAAGCTCAGCCGCTATTTTGGATATCCTTTGTTTAATAAATTTACCAGTACTATCCGCTATGGCATTTTTATCTGCTAGATTCGCTTCAGTATATTTAGCAATAAGAGTATTCAATATGTCCTGCCCTTTTTGTGGTAGAGGATATAGAAGGCCCAAATCAATTACTGTAACTTGTTTATTGGATATTCCAATTGAAAGTTGTTTCATCAATGCTGCCACTTTCTCATCAATAGAAGTAACGGTGACAAAATATTTGTCAGCTACCATTTTCCTAGTGGAATCTTGTGAAATATCAACAATGCCCAAACCCTTTATATTAAAGTGTTGCCCAAAAGAAACTTCACCATCAAAATCCTTCGAGGTTATTTTCAACTTATTATTTGGCGCTTTCTCTATTTCTATCTTGGAAGCTTTTATCGTGTCAACAGCTTTGATTATATTTAATTTAAAAGGTGCTTCATATAATTCTCGGTTAATAAAATTGTACCTCCTAAGATAAGTTATGTTTAGTTGCATACGTCGAACAACCTGTTCCATTAAGAATCTAGTTTTGAGGATTTCTACTTCATTATCAACGGAGTTTTTGCCTCCCATAATCCCACCCAGATCCATTAGAGCACCAGCTTGTTTTGCAAGTCCACCACCCTTATCATCATCATTAACTAAGATTTTCGCATTTATCTGATATACCGGAGCAGTATATCTAGAATATAAAAATGCTATTGCCAGACAAACGAATACGCTAATAACAAACCAAGGCCATTTTAAAATTAATTTACTAATGACTTTTTTAAAATTTAAAATATCCTCTTCCTCAATTTGAGGCTGTATGATTTGATCAGGCATTATTGAATAAAAATTTATTACTTGAAACTTGAGATTGCTAAAACTATAACCGAAATCACAGAAGCGATTACGCCAATTGTTTGTATCTGGGCAGAGTTAGAGGCAGAAACTTTTCTTTTATTTGGCTCAACATAGACAACATCGTTTTGCTTTAGATAATAAAATGGACTATTAAATATATCTGACGAATTTAAATTTAGCCTCGCAAATTCCTTTTTACCATTATTATCTCTAACTATCAATACGTTTTCTCTTTTGCCATAAATTGTTAAATCACCAGCTAAACTCAGTGCATCTAGAATAGATACTTTCTCATTTGGCAAGGTATAGGCACTTGGCGCATTGACCTCTCCAAGAACACTAACTTTAAAATTAGCAAATCTTAATTGTACATTTGGATTAGTATAAACTGAAGCAACCTTAGTCCGAACCAATTCTCTCGCCTCGTAAGTGGTCAACCCAGCGACTTTAATTTTACCAATGAGAGCTAGTTCTATTTCCCCATTTTTATCAACTAAAAATCCTGAAACTTGCTGAGCAGCTACAGAGGTACTTGCATTACCACCCAAAAGTGGCGAAGCCGCCGCTTGGTTGACTATTGCACCACTCTGAGGGTTTAATGTAAAAATGTTTATACTTAAGATGTCATCTGGTTGAATTATTGGCTCAACAAATTCACTTGCCTTTTCAAGTTTGGCTTGATTAATCGTTTGAATATCTTGAAAGTAAGCAATGTTTTTATTACTAACACATGAGGATAATGTGGTAAGAAAAAAGAGCAAATAAAATAGAGGTTTGTTTTTTAGAAAAATGTATTTATTCATAGGTATATAACAACATTAAAATCGCTAACTGTTCAAGTTTTGATGCTTTAATACATCTATTTTCTTACAGAGTAAGCATCTAGTTAAATAGTTTGGGCATTTTAATACGTTTGCAAACTTAATAATTTAATTGCAATTTAAAGAAATGAAACCAGTCTTATGTAGAATAATATTGGAAGGTACATCTAATTTTTAAAATGCATATAAAATTCCCACTTTCGCATGCAAATTATTTACATCCTGTTTGTTCCAATTCCAGTAATCACCTGGTGGATTGCTATCCTGCCATTTATATTGATAGTTAAGTGATCTGATATAGGTTAATTGGGCATTTAAAACAAACTGTTTAAAATTCCATGCAAAATTTCCCCCAAAGGCCAAATCAACCCAGTGCCTGTTTATGTATTGTCTGCGGTCGGCAGAGGCATAGGCAAAATCATAAAACAAATCGTTATTATTTACAACTCTTTCAAATTGAAAACCTATTCTTTTAAGTCCCTTGACCCAGCTAACATTTAGAGATTGCATATTACTGCCGGGACCGATGCCAGCACCTAACACCTGACCCTTATTGGTATAGCCATCCAGAACATAACCATGCACATACCAAGTTGGATAATCTCTGGTTTCAGCTGTGGTTGTTCTTTGCAACTGCGTTAATTCTGCACCCACTTGGATAAACTCATCAGTTTTTCTTAAGGAAATGAGCTTTCTAAAACCAACTACATAAGCCCGGGTGTGCTCAGGTTCGACAACGGCATCCCTGGTATCATAAGAGTGATCATTTCTTCCATATTGAAAATAGATTTCTGCCTTGCTCTCAGGTAACAAATATCTTGTGAAAAATGAGATATACTGATCTCGTTCTGCCGCGTCCTCACTATAAGTCCCGTCAGCGGTCACGTAGCCAACTTTCTCTACCTTTGAGAATATTGGAAAATAGTCTCCAAAACTATTGCCCATTTTGGAACGATTGACGATAAAAGTTCTGTCAAATCCGAGATACAATCCAGGAACCCATTTTGGTTGGTAAGTTAAAACCATTCCTGATATGTAGCGCCAGTCATAGGGCTTCTGGACAAGTTCATTTCTAATAGCAAGTGGAACTGTTAGGTCGCCCTTAAGATTAACTCCTGATTGCTCTAAACGCCCACCAATAATTTGTGCTTCGAAAGAACCGATATAAGTTTTAATAGGCTTTACTGTATTCAATGTCAAATGTCTGAAGCCCGAAGCATTATTACTCATTAATAAAGAATTCCTTACGCCAGGCCCCCACCATAAATTTTCATTGGAAAAACCTGCAGATACCGGACCAAAAGTTAACCTGACACTACTCTGCCCTAAACTGAATTTACTATAGGGTGAATCGCCCATTCTGTCAGGAAGATCTACTCTGTTAAGCAGGGATGACGTTACAGGTGTATTCCAGTAAACCCCGTTTGGAGCATCGGCTAACCGCTGAAATGTTTTATTCTCTGCATAGACATATTCAGGTCTGAACTGAATACTCAACGGCCCGATCTTGGCATAAATCCCCGCTGAAATTTGTGTCTCATAACCTTTAGCTTGCACCATCGAACCGTCATTCATCCCGTAAGGGTGGTGCGAATTAAACTGTTGTTGCCATACAACCGGCAAAGCGTAAATTTCAGTTTTAAACTTAGGGTTTGAATACAATAATTTTCTGAAACTGTTGACCGAAAAAGCCGAATCCAGCTGTAAATTATTCTTATCCGACATGAACATTGGTCGGATCATATAAGAACTGTTTAATGAATCCTTACCTAATAGTTGCTGTCTTCTATAAGCATCTTCAACATTTTCAAGAATGCCAACAGGTAAGGTTTGCCCAAAAGAACTTTTACCAAAAGCCAGAATGACTAAAAATATGTAGAGTTTTCTCATAGAAAAGGTTGATGTTTGATGATTAACGTTAAAATGTGCGCAAAGGTATAAATTTTTATATAACTAACCGATTAGTTATTTTTTCTGCACAGTCGAAAATTATTTTATTTGGCTATAAATTTATTAAGCTAGGCTTTAAAGATGCATATTCTCCATTTTTGACCATTTTCGTTGGTTACTTCCTCCCAATCCAGAAAATTATATTTTTCAGCAAATCTTTTCCAGAGTTGTGCATGCTCGGCATAATAGAACATGGAAATAATTACATAACCGCCAGGTTTAAGTGTTTGCTCCAGGTAGGCACCAAGCTGCTCAACAGGTTTTTTAAAATAGTAAACACACTCGTTGAATATAACGAAATCAAATTTTTCAGTTGGAGTGGAAGCATTGAAATCCATTTGCTGAAAACGATATGGAGGAAAGGCTTTTCTCGCCTGTTCGACAGCGTTTTCTGAAATATCAAAACCAAGATAATCATCAGGGCTTTTAATTGCAGACTTCAGGTAATGAAATAAAACCCCTTGTCCGCAACCCGCATCAAGTACCGAGCCACCACCATATTGATTATAGAACTTAACGATGCTCCGGTAATGCAAGGCTTCTGTTTCAGAATATAGATAATCCCAGGCTCCGTTCTTAAACTGTTCTTCCCAAACATTTTTGCCCACCGGACTACCAATGCCGAATCTATATAGAAATTTTCGGATAAACTTCTGCCTGAAATAATAGTAAACTTTTTCTGCGGTTATCATATTTGATTAGGATTGATTAATTTATTTAAGCGCTAATATCTAATAAATTACTAAAAATCCTGATAAAGATTCCTGAAAGTGCTTCTTAAACCAAAAGTTATTAACGCAGTGTTTTGAACTGCAACAGCGGAGGATTCTTTCCTGTAAACACCTCCCAACTCTGCACGAAGATTATACTTAGGATTAATCAGGTAAGAAACTTTTGCTTCGGTAAAAAATAAATTTGTCTTAATGCCCTGGCCAATGTAATTACCATAATCCTGAACCCTTGTTTCATAACTCAGAAAAATATTTTTACCATAATTCATTCCTGATGGATCCAGGCCATAGTTTGCATAAATCATCTGTCCCTGCAAATCAAATCTTTTGTAACTATAATTTAACAACCCAACAAACTCCCTGAAATTCGCTCCAAAGGGATGAGCCAATGGCTGGTTCATCGCCCCATAATTGGAAACCCTGTCGAAGTGCGCATAGGTGTATGGTTTTGCGGTATTAAATTCGGCAAGGTAGTTTAAGTTTTGAACCTTGAATAAATCTGAGCCCCTGAAACCAATTTGCATGGCCCATTTATTAGCCCAATAGCCCCTGTTCGAAAAAACTTCCTTCGCCGTAAACTCATCGAACATAAACTGACCGTAAAGGGTTGTTTTATCCAATACTTCGTATTTTAAGTTAAAACCTAAACGCATCTTGTCTGGCGAGGATGTATTAGCCCCTTCTACCGAACGCAGGAATATGAAGGGATGAATATAATTAAAGTCAAAACCCCGCTTACCTTCAACTTCAGCATCAGCCCAGGTTACTGCCTGGAAAAAACCTGCTGAAAAACGTTTTGTAATATTCCAGTCTAAATAATGTGCGGCCATCCATTTGCCCCTGTCGCCTAAACGTCGGTCGGTAGTTAATTTTTCAGCGCCCGGATCCAGCATGTAAGCAAAAATTGTTTGATATTGAACATTTCCAAGCGTCGCCCGCATCCTTAAAAAGGAATAATTAGCGGCAACATCAGAAAGTAACATCGATCGGTAGCCGTCTCCGATAAAATTTTTATCGTAACCTAATGCAAGATTTAAATGTTTGTTTGGTGTAAAGGATAACAAGGCTGTAGCGTACGACCAATCTTTGGTCGCATTGCCAAGTTTACCCGTCATTTCACTTGGTATAACCTGATTCGTGTTTATAAAATCTGTCAGGTAGTTCGCAAAAACGCCCTGATTCTCATAGGCATTCGCATAGAATGAAAATTGCTCACCAATATTTCCTCCTATCTGGAAACCCCTGGTATTTTTCCAGGTCGTTTTGCTTTGATCAAATTCACGTCCGATTTGAAAATCAGGTAAGAAATCCGCGTACACCACAAAGTCGTCACCAGTGAAATTAATTAAGTGCTCATCCGTTAGTTTTCTTCTAACCCAGCTTCTTTTATTTAGGGTATCTACACCCAGCTGCATCAGGCTTTTAAATTGATTAGTCAGGGTGCTATCATCGCCGTAGTAACCTTTAATAGAGCTATGAAAACGGGAATTCACGTCATATACCGATTTATTTAGCTTCTGGTAGAACTGAAAAGAGTATGGTATATTTTGATTGGGGGTTTGCGCTTTGACAGATTGCAAAGACAAAAAAACCAGGCTGGCCAGGGAGAAAACAAATTTTAAAATGCGTTTAGTTTGTTTCATCGGCATGGTCAAGTTCTTCATAAATAGAGTTATTGCTTTTATATTCTTGCACCAGTTCCTTCATCATAACCACTACTTGGCGGTTTTCATTTAGTCTGGCACAATCAATTAATTTGTAGATGTGTTTTTCAACATCATTAAATACATATTCCCGTACCTTTCCAATCATAATTTTATGGTGGTGGGTCGGCATGGTATTTTCATTGTCGTTTAAGAGTTCTTCGAATAACTTTTCGCCGGGTCTTAAACCTGTGTATTGTATTTTAATATCTTGATTAGGAATCAAGCCGGCCAATCGGATCATTTTCTTCGCCAACTCAACGATTTTGACGGATTTACCCATATCAAAAATAAAAATTTCGCCGCCCGAGCCCATATTTCCCGCTTCAAGCACCAACCTGCAAGCCTCCGGAATGGTCATAAAGTAACGCGTAATTTCCGGATGAGTAACGGTTACAGGTCCGCCTTTTTCAATTTGCTGTTTAAACCTTGGTATAACAGAACCGCTTGAACCCAAAACATTCCCAAATCGGGTAGTTATGAATTTTGTAATTGGTTTTACCTCAAGCTCGTTTATATAACTCAGGCCATTACTGAAAATATGGTTGTGATTGCTTAAGGTATTGTTTAAGGATTGTACGTAAATTTCCGCAATCCGCTTGGAAGCACCCATAATATTTGTTGGGTTAACCGCTTTATCTGTAGAGATCATTACAAATTTCCGAACACCGTACTTTATCGATAAATCAGCCATGATTTTGGTTCCTGAAACATTCGTTTTAATGGCCTCGCTTGGATTATCTTCCATCAGCGGCACATGTTTATAAGCCGCAGCATGGTAAACATATTGTGGCTTATATGTTTTGAAAAGATGTTCCATTCGCTTAATGTCCCTAACATCGCCCACAAAAGCATGGTAATTGTAATTGTGGTTATATTCTTCTAGCTCTAAATAAAGTTCATGTAAAGCAGTTTCAGATTGATCGTTCAGAATAATCAGGCTTGGCTCGAATTTGAGCATCTGCCTTACAATTTCACTGCCAATTGAGCCCGCAGCACCGGTAATTAAAACCCTTTTATTGCGCAGCTGGTTCTTAATGCCTTCTACATCAATTTCGATGCTTTTTCGATTCAAAAGGTCTTCAATGTTAATATTTTGTATTTGGGAAGTTTGTAATTTCCCATCAATCCATACATTTGATGGCGGGATATTTAACACCGTCACATCATGTTCTAAACAGGCATCAACAATTTCGTTTTTCCGGTCAACAGGAATACTATAGGCTGCAAAAATAACTTCGTCAACCTCATGTTCTGCAATAAGTTTCTCTAAATTTTTAGCACCCAGAATACGGATGCCGTCAATTGTTTTTCCAACTTTTCGTTCATCATCATCAACAAAGGCAACTATGTTTTTATTAACCCGGTTATCATGATCAAAGGTTCGCTTGGTGGCCACACCAGCTTCACCGGCACCATAAATAATTACCCTCAATTTATCAAGATGAAGGTTTTTGATGTAAATGAAAAAATACTTAGCCAGAATCCGGTAGGTAATTAACAAGACAAAACTTACCAGCCCATTTACAACAATGATAATGTTAGAAATAAGTGGTTCAGCTAAAAACGCACTCATGAGCAAATTGGCGCCGAAAAGAATAAAATTGCTGATTAAAACGGCGAATAAGATGCGAAAAGTATCTTGGGCACTGGTGTAACGTATAATGCCCGAGTAGGATTTAACATTTATGAATACACCAATATTGATGATGGTCGTAATTAAAACGTTTCTTCCAAAACCGGAAAATTCAACACCGGTAAGATCAAAATTATACTTGATGAAGTAGGCAATTCCCAAAGAAAACAGGCAGATTACCAAATCAATGATAAAAATAAGCCAGCGGGGTACGATATTGATCTTGCTAAACAAAGTAATTTATTAATTGTTAATCGATATCAGCATTCTTCATTAATCTTTGGTAACCTTCGAAAACAAAGCGCAATATAACAATAAACATGCCTAATATCAATAAAATGATACTAAGATAGGCTAAATCGCTGAATGGAAAGAGAATTAAACAAAAGTTAATGCCCGTTTGTAAAAAACAATATATAGTAGCGACCGCTAAATGAGGCATTTTTTTCTCATTGACCAGAAATTGATAAAAATGTGTGCGGTGAGCCTCAAAAATATTCTCTCTTCTAATCAAGCGGAACAATATTGTACTAACAACATCAAGTCCATAAACTAAAAGCAACAGGATGTAGACCATATTTTGCGTTTTCAACAACAGTTGAAGAAGAAGGAAAACCAGTATAAAGGCAATACTGACACTTCCAACATCCCCGGCAAAACATTTAGCTTTTTTACGAAAGTTGAAAAAATTGAATACAGCAACCGCAATGATTACGGCCAGAATCAGACTCGAATCAGTAAAGTTTTCTGTAAAGTTGATGTATAAAAGTGAAAGGAGTGTTATTAGCCCGTAACCTCCGGTTATGCCGTTGATTCCATCCATAAAATTCACAGCATTTATGGTACCAATTACAAAGAAGAAAGCCAGCGCAATAAAATACCAATGCAATTGAAAGAGCTGTAATTGATAAAAGAGTAACGCAACGGCGATCAGGTGAAAAAAAAGCCTGAGCCGGTTACTTACCGGCTTAACATCATCAATAAAACTTATAAAACTTATTAAGAGCAAGCCGGCAACAAACCAGAAATTTTGATACCCAAAAACCAGAAATTGTAGTAAAACAGCTATTGGAAAAATAATTCCACCGCCTCTGATGATAGGATCTGTATGCGAACTTCGCTGGTTTGGCTTATCAATAATGTTAAATTGCGCTGCGGTTTTCATATAAACCAGCATGACAAAAAAGAGCATTAAAAGGAAAATTACGGAAACGGTATAATTCATAGTTTAAAGTGCTCAAGAACTGATTTAGGTTTCCAGCCCAACACCCGCCTTGCTTTATCATCCGCAAAGGTAAGATCTTTAATAATCTTAACCAGTTTTTTGCTGTTAACCGGAGCTTTAGAGCCAATTAAATTTCCGCCAAAAGCAATAAGTTTAGCAAACCAAAGCGGAATGTTTAAAGGTTTGGATTTATTTAATTGCTTTGAAATTACTTCAGAAAGTTCCGCAAAAGAGGGATGATAACCATCGGTTAGGTTGTAAATGCCACCAGTTTGAGATGCTTTGAGGATTACAGCGGCAACATCTTCCCGCATCACCACACTTTTTTTTGCCTTTCCCCCTGCTATGTTTACATAATACCCTTTTTGGATACCCCTGATCATTGCACCCAGGTTTCCTGGTGGATTTAAGCCTGCCAGTAGCGGCAACCGTAAGATTGTACAAGAAACATTATGGAGTTTACACCAGTTTAAAACAAGCTTTTCGGCTTCTATTTTACTTTTACCATAAGCGTCGGTGGCGGCGAGTGCTGAATTTTCATCTATAAGTATTCCTTCTTCGGCACCATAAACAGCAATCGAGCTGATGAATACAAATGCTTTAGGCAGGAAAGGAGAACGCTCCAGGGCCACAAGCAAATTTTCGGTTCCTTTAACGTTAACATCGAAAAATTCCTTTTCCTGCGCTTCGGTTTTCGGCACAGAATGCGCCTTACCGGCAGCATGAATTACTAAATCTGCACCTGGCAACACCGGAATATGCTGACTGAGATCAGCAATGACTTCACAATTACTTCTTCCAATCGTAATTAAGGCATCATGAGCAAATTGTTGGCGAATAGCCAACCCTAAAAAGCCCGTAGCACCAGTTAAAAGAACGGTCATTTTATAAATTGGGTTAATCGTTTCAATATTCTTTTAGGCATAAGCAACAACGGAACTTTTAAATTATTGGTTTTCCAGGCGCTAAGAATTTCTTTATTACCATCAATAATATTTTTCATACTTCCATTTGTTGCACCGCCCAATCGCATTTTAACCAACAATTTATTAATGTATTTGCTCCTGTAGTTATGTAATTTAAAAAGACGAAGCATAAATTCATAGTCTGCCGCCAGCCTCATGCCTTGATTAAAAAGCCCGACAACATCATAAACTTTTTTCCGTAAAAACAGCGACGGGTGCGGTGGAACATGGCCATCTTCAAAAAAGTGAGGGTAATAATGTTCCGAATTCCATTTTCTAACCACCAGGTTTAAATCAGTGTTTTTTACATAAACCAGGTCGCCATAAACCATATCGATTTTCGGATCATTAAATTCGAGCATTACATCCCTTAATACATGATTATCTGCATAAACATCATCAGAATTTAATATGCCAACTACGTCTCCGGTTGCTAATAAAATGCCTTTGTTCATGGCATCGTATATGCCTTTATCAGGTTCTGATATAATTTTATCAATAGATGAGGCGTACTTATTTACGATTTTCATGGTAGCATCCGTCGATTGTCCATCAATAATAATGTACTCAACATTTTTATAAGTTTGATTCAGCACGGATTCTATTGCTGTTGAAATCGTAGCCTCATTATTAAAAACAACAGTTATAATTGATATTTTCATAAACCTAAACTTTGATAAACAGCTTTTGTTTCGGCATAACTCTTTTCCCACGAAAACTTTGCAGCCTGTAGAAAACCTTTTGCTACAATTTCCTGGCCCTGGGTATTTATGGTTTCAAGTGCCTTCGAAAAGTGCTCAACATCCAAACCATCAATCAATATGCCGGCAGCACCGGCAACTTCAGGGATTGATGATGTATTTAACGCAATGAAGGGTAAACCAGCTTTCATCGCTTCCAATAAGGGAATGCCAAACCCTTCATAAGCTGATGGGTAAATCAACGCAAAAGCGTGATTATATATGTTATTGAGCGCCGCATTATCTACCCCCGAAAAGAGCTTCCACCGGCCACCTAACTTATTGTTTAAGGTTTGCACCTCCTTTTTATTTAGTGCAGAACCAACTATAAACAAGTCAAATTCTTTTTGTTCTTTAACCAGATCGATGGTGAAGCTGAAGTTTTTATAATAAGCTCGGGAACCCACAAACAGCAGGTAAGGTTTCGTAACCGGAGACTTTTCTGCTAAAGGATAAAAATCTTCCGAAACACCATTATAAATAACTGCTATATTTTCCGGGGGTATTTGGGGATGATAGTCCAGCAAATCGCGTTTTGTGTTTTCCGAAACCGTAATTATTTTAGCGGCGCCGTTTATCGATTTATTCTTTTGGTGCAGGTGAAGATAGCGCCTAACGCCGCTGTAAAATTTTTCGTGCACGAAATCGTGAATCGTTACCACTTGCCTTGCTTTTGGATTGCTGGTAACCCGGTTATAGCTGGAGTGGAAAATAAAATCATCATGGAATGGCAAGGCAATACGCTGGAAACGGCTAATCAGGGTTTGCTTATTTTTATTCTGAAAAATTGCAGATGCAGGAATAGATAACGCTTTTCTTGCCAGGTTGTGATTAACAGATTCGGTAAAAGAGATATCTTCTTCATCTCGGAGCATTCTGGAAGTCAACTCCGACCAATAAGTTGAAATTCCACCGGCACGCTGCAGGCTGTATATCAGGTTATCATAATGAATCTTCATTTTTTGGAAGAATTATAAACATCATCAACAACTGCTTTGCGGTAAAGAAATAACGTATAAATATAAACCAGGTTCTTTCCTAAACCAATTTTAAATATCCCAAATTTAAGAAGTGTTTTTAGCAATTCGAAAAAACCAGCCTGGTACGCAGCTAAAAAGCCGGCTATTAAAAGCCGCTGCGCTTGAGGTAACTGAGTAGAATAGCGCTCATAAAATGATTTAACCAATGCATAATTTTCAGTTAGTGGCTTAATCATAACTGCCGAATTTTTGAAATAACGCTTAAAGCGGCTCGAAAAACTCATTTTGTCTACATTTCCACTAACGTTATTCTGATGTTGGCGGTACAAAACCAACGCCTCGTCGATTAAAGAAACACGACCAAAAGCACTAACAACCAGGGCAATGTAATAATCATGATTTACAGATTCTGGCGGAATGTGTTTAATCAAATCTATGGCCGCACGATTTAAAATCATAGTGCAGCCCCAGGCATAGTTCTCGGTAAGTAAAACCTTTAAACTTAAATTAGCCGGAAGTTTTAATAATGTATGAATAGGATTACCTTCACCGTCAATAAACTTGAACTTGCTATACTTGACCAGTGGCGTTTTTTCACCATATTTTTTTTCCTCTTCTTCAATATGGTGTAAACTCTGCTCAATCTTATTTGGCAGCCATACATCATCCTGATCTGCAAAAAGGATGTACTGTTTTTTTTCCTGATATGCCCAGTCAAACAGCTGTGAAAAATTACGACAGGCTGTACCATGTAAATCACCAGATTTGATCTGCTTTATGCGCTTGTCTGTACTTAAATAATCGGTTATAATTTGTTGCGTAGCATCTTTAGAATTGTCATCTCTGATTATCAATTCCCAGTTTTGATATGTCTGGGCCAATATACTCTCCAGTTGGGCAACCAGATATTTATCGCCATGATATGTTGCCATCAAAATTGTAACCATTGGCTGCGCTTCCATATTACTTTATTGCCAGGCGGTTAATGATGAAGAAAAAAGCCACAAAAAACATGTGAAAGAAATTAGTAAAAGCACACATAAAAATACAGAAGATAAAAAGCGACCACTCCACTATATAATATTCTCCGTTCTTGGCCAGGTAATTTTTAAAGGAATTCATGGAAAATAAGCCATAGAAAAAGTTTAATCCAATAACTCCAAACCATCTGAAATCCAGGTAGGGATCAATCATGTAAGTGCCAATTTTCGTGTAGGAACTATAAAGGAGCGGGTATAAAGCATTTTTATCTACAGGCAAAAGGGTCATTACAGGTCTGGCAGTATAGGCACCATAACTTACATAACCATCACGAAGCGCATCATGAACGATTGCGTCGCCAGCCGAAAAATTTACGCCGCCATATAACGAAAGATAGGTTTCGAGGATATTGGTTGGCTTTGTTATATCGCCGTAATCCCTAAGGAAATCATTTACTGAAATTGAATTTGCATTTTCATCAGAACTACTTCTAAGCTGCCCTAAAACAATAAACAGGACTACACAAACCGTTCCTATCGAAAAAAGTTTCAGAAATGGAATGGTTTTATAGTAGCTGTAGGCCATTAATAAGGAAAAGAAAAACAAAACAATAATTTGCCTGCTGAAAAAATTTAAAATGATAAATCCACACACACAGGTAAGCAATAGAAATTGCCAGAAACGTATGGTGCCCTTTTTATAGGTGATGAAAAACATTGCCGGCAGCACAGAATTCAATACAATGAAATTATGTAATGGCGTCACTTCGTTTTCATTAATATCTTCGTAAACGGCAGCATTGGCTAAATTGAAAACCGGCAGGTAACCGAGCTGGCCAACCTCCAGTATAAAAACGCCAATACCAGCAACGAAGAGGAATAGCAGGAAGAACAGACTAATCCTTTGACTGAAAGGCGGAATAATGCTTTCGAAACTAAATGCAAAGGTTTTCATGGCTACACTCCCCCCGATAATAAATGAAGCAATGCTCAGGGTAATTATCAGGATGAAATTTAAATCATATCCTACCTGCCTGTCGGAAATGACCAGGAATGAAAAACCGGCGATGTAAATAAAAAAACTGTATATGGTAAATGGATTAATAAACTGCTTAAACCGAACCACCGAGATAACAGATAAAGATTCGGCAAGAACAAGAAAAATACCAAAAGGAATTAATTCTTCTATAGTACAACCCCATGATGCATATCGGCTTATCAGCAAGGCATCAATGATTAAAAGCGCACCGATTATAAGTATTAAAACATAAGGTTTTTTTTCCATTAAGATATTGCACTTTTATAAATCCTTACACCCAGTTTAAATAGTGCTTTTGAAAGTAAATTGAATTCGCCAACCGGATTTTTAGCAAAACTACTTAAAATATATTTCATGCCGGTAGCCACGTGCAGAGAACGAACCTGGTGCAAGGCAAGTAAATCTGAGTTTAACTTCCTTAACTGAGCCAGCTCCTTAGTCATTTTTGAGTTTTTCAGCGCTGATTCTAACGCCCTCCTCACAATAACCTCGCCTTCAAACATTTTAGAATGGTTGTTCATTGCACTGGCCGGATGAACCCTGATGCTCGAATAGGATTTGCTTTCGTTATCGTAGATGAATTTTCGACAGATTAATCCAACCCTAAACCAAAATAACCAGTCTTCATTGTTTTTTAAATGGGCATCAAAAAGCCCGGCACGGAGAATGGTAGCTCTTTTTACCAGCGGGCTTCCGATGGTAACAATATTATTTTTTACAATACGCTTAAAAAGCGCAAAATCAACGAGTGTTTCTTCTGCCAGAAAACCTGCCGGATATTTATCCATCAACATCCGCCCAGAATCACCATCAATGAAAAACAATGATTTTGAGAAAACCAAATCAGCATCAGCTGCTTCAAGAATTGAAACCTGAATTTTCAGCTTATCAGGGCTGATTAAATCATCCGCATCTAAAAATTGTATGTATTTCCCGGCAGCAATGTTTATGCCTGTATTTTTAGCCACCGACGTACCTTCGTTAATTTTTTTAACGTATTTAAACGGATAACCCGAATGGCGGCTGATGAAATCCTCAACAACCTCCGAGGTGTCGTCTGTCGAACCATCATCTATAATTATGCATTCCCAGTTATCATAACTTTGATTTAAAACGCTTTCAAGCGTTTCGGGAATAAGCAAAGCATAGTTATAAGTCGGAATGATAATGCTTACCAAAGGTTTCATCATAAAACCTCCTCAATTTTTGCCTTCATTATCGTCCACCTGTTTTTCCATTGATGATTAGCCAAAACCGCTTCATAGTTTTTTTCAATCAAGGGCAGATAGCTTTCGTAATTATTTAAAATTGCTATAATCTGATCAGACGCATTGTCCATATCAATTTCCACAACCGGGTTGTAGCCAAATATCTCTTCCATATCCGATGGCAATGATCCGACTACCAAACATTTGGAAGCCATGGCCTGAAGATACCTTAAGGTCATTGATGAGATAAATTCAGAACGATCTGGATTGGTAATGTTCGATGGAACACAGATTACTATTTTAGAAGATGCCAGCGCAGCTGTAAATGCAGGCTTATCCGCAAAGAGAAAATATTTATCTGGTGTTCTGTAAACATGATTTTTTTTATGCAGCGCCAGCGAACCCTTAATTAATTCGTGATATTCATCATACATCCTGCCAAACTCCAGCACATCAATGTTGCGGTCTGCAAGATTTTTATAAATATAATCGCCTGCAATTAGTGCTTCCGGAATCCACATGGCTTTACATTTTATATGTCCGTATTTTGCATTAAATATTTCCAACACCTGTTTTGATGAAAAAAATACGTACTTCACCCTAAAAAAATCGAGCAAAGGAAATATCCACCAATGAAACCTCGGCCAAACATCATACATATATATAAAATTGTTTGTTGATGAAAAAGCAGAAGGAATAAGCATCCTGAAATCGCCGCTAATCATTGAGGCGAAATTTATAACCTTCCTATCTCTAAGCTTTATCCGGTACTTAAAAAGGCCTGGGAAAAGAATGAGTTTTTGAACTAAAAATGTTTTAAACCGAGAAAATTTAACAAGAATACGTTGCGCAGTAAAACCGGTAGAATCTTCTTCGATTGTACGATAGAGCTCGTCAATACAATCAAGAAAATACTCATCATCATTAGATTGCAGCAAGCGCATTTTTATTCCCATAGATTACAAATGTGCAAAATTTTATAAACTTAGTTAGCCTTAATATTATACCCAAACTTATTTAAGTGAGGAACCCAGAATTCAAGGTTATATTTCCACCAGGCATGACAGCCAAAGGGCAGTTCCCGCTGGTTCATTTCAAATAACACCTCCGGATTAACTTCGAAACTAAACTTTAAAGCTTCATGGGGGCCGGGGACTTTAAAATCAGGGAAGTTCTCAGGAATTACTTCAGCCCAAAATAAATCTTCATTAATAATGGGTTGGAAAGGGTAAGCCGAATAAATATAAATAAGCTGGTGCTTAATGTAACGGTAAAAGTTGATGTAAAACGGGCGGTTGGAATCTTCAAAGGTGCGGGTAAACTTTAGTTTTTTAAACTGCGTTACAATTTTATAGCAATTACGGATATTCCGCAAACAGAACCCGCCATTACCTTGCCCGATTATAGGGCTGTCTGGCGTCGCCGAAATAAGTCCCTCAAACAAGGGCGCACCAATACTATCGTTTCCCCGGTTGCACCAGTAATTAAGTTCATCTTTAAATACAAAAGCATCGAGCTGGTAAATTAGCATATAATCGTAGGCCCATAAAGATTTATACAAACCAGGAAATTTAAGCAATCGGTTATAAGCCATGATATCATCAAAAAACGCATCATCAAAAACTTTATATCTGGCTTTTCCAGCAATTATAAACTCATTTTGCTGGATAGATTGCTCCAAACGCTTAGGAATTATAAAGTAGATTGGATGGGCGCCTAATATCCGAAAACATTGCTGCATTGAAATCATTTCAAACTCGCTAATATTTAACCGGTACAGAGGAATTATAATGCAGGCTTTCTTTTCCATCATATTCTTTGAAGAAATTTTAAGGGGCCAAAACCAGACAGGATGTCCAATACATTTCTGTTCTTCCAGATAAACAACTGTGCAACGAGATAAAAGATTGCCGATAGTAGCACGGTATATAAAATAACCAGAACCGGAATTAAAGTAAGCTTCAAAATTAAGTACTTTATAATAAAAAATGCTGTGCAGGTTAGGGTCGATTTAACGACTTCCAAAACCGGAAATTTAAACTTTAACAGCCTGAAAGCATAGAAAAACAAAGCAATAGTAACACAAAACTCTGTGGCAAGCGAACTAATCGCAGCGCCATCTTCCTTTAGAACCGGAATTAACAGAAAATTTAAGCTTAAACTAACCACAACACCAAAAATGGAAGCATATAATATTTTTTTTTCCTGGTGCAGGGGAAGCAATATCTGGTGGCTGAAAATTTGGGCGATACCTACAAAAATTACAATGAAACACAGAATTTGTAAGGAACTAACCGCCGGCAAATAACTGTTCCCCGCAAAAAGCAAAATAATCTCCTCTGATAAACAATAGGTTCCTAATGCAATTGGTACGCTTAAAAAGATTACAAAGTTCATCGATTTGGAAAGTAATGATTTGGCCGCTGTCAAATCGTTATTTTGAAACGCAATTGTTAACCGCGGCAACAAAACTGCAGACAATACCCCGATTATGGCTAATGATAACTTACTTATTCTCATCGAAGCAGAATAGTACCCAACGTTCACATCCCTGGTTAGAAAACCTAAAATAATAGTATCGAAAACCAGATAAATTGTGGTTACAACACTATTTGAAAAAATAATAAACAAAGGTTTGAGGTGTTTTACTAAGGAAAGTTTTTTAAATGAGATTTTAGTTATTTTATTGATGGCGTACATATTTGTAGCCGCAGCTAAAATTGTTGCGAGAAGATTTAGTGCATAATAAGTGTTTCTATCTTCAACAGTATGCACTAATAAAAACAATAGCGCAACGGTTACCAGTCTGATAGAAACAGTTCGGAGGGCGATATATTTAAATTTTTCTATCCCTTGAAAAAACCATTCGGCAATGAATACGTTCCCCAGAAGAACAGCCATACCAATTTGATAAAGTTCAAAATTTGTTCTTAGCTTATTTGTGAAGTAGCTTATTAAAAATAAGATGATTACCGAAACAACCGAAGTAATAAAATGAATAAAAATTAATTCTGAAAATACTTTCCCCAAAGCATCGGGGTTGTTTTTCGCCTTCGCTACCTCTCTTATGCCATATAATGGAATACCCAAGGCAGAAAAAATTAAAAAGTAAGTGGTAAAATTATCAGCGAAACTTACAGCGCCCATAGCTTCTGGTCCAAGTACCCTTGAGGCGTATGGAAAAGTAACCAACGGAAAAAGGATTTGGGAAATCGACAATAAGGTGTTGAAAGCGATATTCCTCTTTAAAACCGACATAGGCTTTAGCTAATGATAGACTTAAAACCTCTTCTGGTAATTAAAAATCCAGCCATTAAAAAGACAAAAACAAAACCACCAATCACCATCCCTTTCATTTTCGTGGTAACAACTTTCTGTAGCGGTAAAATCGGAGCATCTATCATTTGAATCAGGGGCATTTCCTTACGCTGGGAAACTTTCGACATTTCTAAGTTCTTAACCAGTTCAGTTAAAATTGCAGTATTCGCCTGGGCATCAACTTGCCTCCTTTGTGATGGAACCCGCAAAATCTGCCTGGCTGGATTCGGATTAGGGTTAACATCCGTTAGTGCCGCAACCCCGGATAAAGCCCCATTCAGTTCTCTTTTAACGGAGTCAGTCTGGTGCTGTAAAATGGAAACGTTTTGTGTCGATTTCTTGGTTTTAGTATTTACATAAAACTCGTTAACATTTTTAACTATCTGATCGTTAAATGCTTTAGAAAACAGCTCATCTTTTGAGCTAACCTGAACTTTAATTATACTGAGCTTTTTATCTGGCTTACTAACAACCAGGTTGCTCTTTCCAATTTCTTTCACCACTTCACCCAGTACACTATCCTGAGCCCGTAAAAGTTTTGGGTCGTTTGTAGGCTTAAAGTTTAAGTTTTTTAAAACAGGATGTGCAGACCATTTAGACCTTAAATTATTGAAGTCAACAAATCTATCAATCAGTAATTGCTTTTTTCCATCAAAAAGGTTTTCAGTAAGGAGTGCTTCCTGTATCATTTTTCGCGACTTATAAAGCTCAATCAAGTTATCACCCTGAAAAATACCACTATTTCCTCCCCCGCCAATATCAACACCAATCATTGAAGCAAGGCCGGCATACTGGCCTAACGCCCCGCCCCCGTTAGAATCTTCTAAAGCAAAAGTGCTTACTGCAACATAAGTTGGTTTCTTGTACCCGGAATAAAAATAACCCAAAGCAACGCCTAAAATACAGGCGATAATTAGCAATAGCCATTTAGATAACAGATATTTATACCAGTCGTGTACTTTAAGCACCAATTCTCTTACGGTAATTTCCCGGCTATTATTTTCAGACATCGTATTTATCGTAATAAAGAAACAATAATTGCAGCAATTGAAGCAACTGCTGTAGAAATACCCACCAGGCCTGCAATGCCAATTTTCTCGCGTTCTGCACGTTTAGGCACGAAAATTTCTGAGCCTGGCTTTACCTGCGGAAAATTATTAAAGAACAGGAATTTTCGGTTTGCGGCGACTGAACCGTTCGAATAAACAACAAAAGCACCCTTTTTATAGGCATTATAACTAAAACCGCCCGAGCCACTTATGTAACCCTGAAAACTTTTGCCTTTGGTGTAAACGATGCTGTTTGGCTTCAAAACTTCGCCGGTTACCCTTACAGTCTGCAATTCCTTAGGTACACGGATTACATCGCCATCCTCAACAATTAAATCGTACCTCGATAATGGCTTATCCATAATCTTCTTCAAATCAATGCCAACTAAATCACTTCTCAGGATTTGTAAATCCTTATCCAGGCTTGTTGTATCTCTGGCACCCGATTGTTTTAATCGCTGCAGATTTAACAACTTCTCTCTTTCTTCCCTTTGCATTTCAATCGCATCCGCATTCCGGGAATCAAGGCCACCTTTCCTCCTTAAAGATGCACCTTCCACGTAAGCAAGCGGGCTTAATCCGCCGGCACGTTTAATCACATCCGAAACCCGTTCATCCTTTTTTGTGATGGTATAAACGCCGGGATATAAAACTTCGCCTTCTAATTTTATCTGGCGTTGAACGTGGTAACTTTCCGAACTTCGGATAGAAACGATATCAAAAGGCTTCAGGGTGAATCCCTGATCCTGTATTTTTAAGTCAGGATCAACGTTTACAGTAAAAACTTCTGCCGTTTGTGCGGATGCCGAAGTTGCATCACTATTTTTAATTCTCCTGGAAATTTCAATCCGGTTTGGTGTGGCACCCTCTTTAAAGCCGCCCGACATTTGAATTAAAGATTCCAGGTTCATATTATCTGCGTAGGCAAAAGTTCCCGGGTCTCTTACTTCTCCCTGAATGGTAACCTTGTATTCCTCACGCAAATCAAAAATCGAATTAATGGTTACCTTGTCCTCCCTTTGTAATTTGATATCCGGAACTGAGCCATCTAAGAGTTTTGTTACATCAAATGAAAGTAGGCTCTGGCTGTTATCTGCATTTAGCCTCGAAATATAAGCACGATTCAAAAAAGCATCTTCTTTAACACCATCTGCTTTTTTAATTAATGATTTTAAAGTTAAACCGTTTTCAAGCTCGTATTGTCCCGGACGAAAAACTGCTCCATTAATCTCAACACGATTTTCAAACCTGTCTAAAATTGTTTCAACAAGGTAATTGTCGCCGTTTTTTGGTTTATAAGTCCCAAATTCAGATTCCGATACGTCAATAATCTTTCGCTCTCTGCTGGTATTCTGCAGCACTTTAATCTGTGCGGTATATGCTTTATTAGAAAAACCACCTGCAAAACGTATTGCATCGGCAAGAGTTTCATTAGGTAGCATTTCGTAAGATGCTGGTCTTTTTACCTCACCCGACATTTCTACTCTCGTATCGTAAACCGGTACATTAATTACATCCTGATCCTGAAGCCTGACATTGCCTCTTTGGATACCGTTGATGAGCAAATCGTAAACATCAATTTTTGAAATAACTTTATTGTTCCGGATGACCTGAATGTTTCGAAAGGAACCATTAATATTTGGTCCGCCAGATTGATAAAGTACATTGAAAACCGGCGATAAAGATGAAACCGTATAGGTTCCTGATTTTACAGCTTCACCAGTTACGGTAACCTGGATGCTACGGATGTTACCTAAATTAACCGCAACACTGGTTCTCCCGCTTCTAATCCCGGGATAAGTGCCGGCCAACTGGGTTCTGATTTTGGAAATAGCCTGTTCAATTGTTAAGCCCCCTACGGATACTAAGCCTGCATATTGAATTCGGATTGTACCATCAGGACTAACCTTAAGCTTATAATTAGCTTCATTGTCTCCAGTGATATCAATTAACAATTCATCATCGGGGCCAATTACATAGTTTTTTGGCGTAGCCATTCTTAAATTTGGCTCGAAAGTCTGGTTTACATTAAAGAACAAATCAGAACCAAAAATTTTGGTACTCCCTGCGCCGAAAGATTCTTTAAGTTTTTGCCGCTCCTGATGCAATAAGGAGTTGCCATCCTGATTAGATACCTTTTTCAAACTATCCATTAACGTTTTCTGGGTAGAAGTTCGGCTTCTATTCATATCTGAGGCAGTTTTAGAACTGCCATCAGTGCCGTTGGTTGCGCTATTTACACCATCAGCTTTTCGTATTTTCTCTACCCTGGTTCTTAATTTCTCAATTTCGCTGGCAGGCATGCCTTGCGCAGCAGCAAGTTGTTCCAGCTGTGCATCTGTATAGCCAATAGATTCTGCCCGCTGCATCAGTTCTCTGATTTTTGCATCAGATAGCTCATCTACTTTTACATCCGCATAATTAGTTTGGGAAAATGCTTGTTGAGAAAAGATTATGGCACAAAAAAACAGCAATGCCGTGAGTAAATTTTTAAAATTCATGTTTAGGTAGGTTATGAATTATTCGATGTGAAATACAAAATTATCATATCAAAAATTTCATTTCATTATATGCTCTAAATTATTGTTCGTAAAAGTACAAAATAATTTCATTTGATATGAAAGGGCATATACGGGCAATCGAAATTAAACCTAATTGACAGAAAAAAAATTTAAAGATTTTAAATGGCGATATTTAAGCTCTGGCTGAACAGTTCTTTATTTTTAAAATCGTAATGTCCAAGTATATCATGCAGCTTTCCCGATTGAACCGCTTCGCTTAGGGTACTCAGGTGTTTATCGTGATGAAGATCAGTACCAGCCAAATCGTATAATTTTTCTGCGAGTAATGCCTCTGCAAGATGTTTAACATCTTTACCATAATAGCCTAGTACAGAAAGTAAGTTGAGTTGAAGTAGGCATCCTTTTTCCTTAAACCTTTTAAGCCTGCTTTTATCTTTAAAATAGAAAGTATAGCGCTCCGGATGGGCAAGAACAGGCTGGAAGCCCTTTATTTCCAAATCGAAAATGGTTTGGCTGATGTTTGGACTCTCCGTCAGATAAGACATTTCAATTAATAAATGCTTATCGCTTAAGGAACACAGCGGGGCAGAGATGTCGAAATCCTGATTAATCATATATTCAGCACCCGCATCAACCTTTAATGAAACACCATTTTTTTGCATTTCTGCAAGCAATAAATCTTTTGCAGAGCCAATGGTTTCCTTATCATTTGGATAAAGTTCCTTGTAAATATGAGGTGTACAGATAATCTGGTCGAAGCCCAGTTCTTCAAATGCTTTAACATAGCGTAATGAAGTCTGAACATCAGGAGAACCATCATCAATGCCAGGCAAGATGTGGGAGTGCATATCTACCCCTAACCAGGAGATATCTGTAACTTTCTTTTTTTTTGTAAAAAAACTCAACATATGATTATAGGATTTATCGGGGACGATATTTAATTGTAAACTATATAAATAATTTTATAAACATCTTGAACAGATAAATCATCCAATTTGTTCTTGTAATTTATTTTTAATAGGTTGAGATGCTATCCTTAATTTCGACTTGCTAAAATATTTTTATATAAAAATAGTTCAATGGATTCAATTTTTCAAAATAATTCAAAAATAAAATCATTTTTTACTAAAAAAATTAAACATTTATTAATATTAAATTAATGATTTACACAAATTCATCAAACTAAAAATATTTTTCAGCGACTATTCGAAATAGTTAAGTGTCTTAAAACCACTTTTTCTTAAATATTCATCTTTTTTCATTAATTCTAAGTCAGATTGCATCATATCGGCAACTAATGCTGGTAAATCATATTTTGGTTGCCAGCCTAACTGCGTTTTTGATTTAGTTGGGTCGCCCAGAAGCAAATCTACTTCAGTTGGCCTGAAATATTTAGGATCTACCCGCACAACCGTTAATCCTGGTTTAAGTACGTCAAGGTTCAGGCCAAGACTTAACGCCTTTTCTTCATCCACATCAATGATTACACCTTTTTCATTTTGTTCCCTTCCCGAAAACTCAATTTCAACACCAAGTTCGGCAAAGCTCATCCTGATAAAATCACGCACGGTTGTTGTAATACCCGTCGCGATAACAAAATCTTCAGGTTTTTCCTGCTGCAAAATTAACCACATGGCCTCAATGTAATCCTTTGCATGCCCCCAGTCTCTTTGTGCAGAAAGATTGCCCAGATACAGGCAACTTTGCAACCCAAGGCAAATTTTTGAAGCAGCCCGGGTAATTTTCCTGGTCACAAAAGTTTCGCCCCTTAACGGGCTTTCATGGTTGAAGAGTATACCATTACATGCAAACATATTGTAAGCTTCGCGGTAATTAACGGTAATCCAGTAGGCATACATTTTTGCTGCCGCATAGGGCGAGCGGGGATAAAATGGGGTGGTTTCACTTTGTGGAACCGCCTGAACCAATCCATATAATTCGGAGGTAGAGGCCTGGTAAATTTTCGTTTTTTGAGTCAGTCCTAAAATACGAACCGCTTCCAAAAGTCTTAGAGTACCTATCCCATCGGCATTTGCGGTATATTCTGGCATTTCAAAACTTACCTGAACATGACTCATTGCAGCAAGGTTGTAAATTTCATCTGGCTGCGTTTCCTGTACGATTCTAATCAAATTTGTCGAATCGGTTAAATCACCGTAATGAAGTTTAAAATGAACATTATTTTCATGTTGGTCCTGGTAAAGGTGATCTATCCGATCGGTATTAAAAGAAGACGATCGTCTTTTTAATCCATGAACGAAATAACCTTTCTTCAATAAGAATTCTGCTAAATAAGCGCCGTCCTGCCCGGTAACACCGGTAATTAAAGCAACCTTCATTTTGTCTCCTTTACTTTAAAATTTAGGCAAACTTACTTAATAATTTTGTGGGAAATAATAGGAAAGGACAAATCAGCGCCAAATGTCTTTGGCAATTAAACCGTGACAACGCTATAATCTGGCATCCACAAAATCACGGTTAATAAATGATTTAGTATCGAAAATTATTGCTCCGCTGGATTTAATCGTGGAAAAATCCAGGTCGAGAAATTTCTGATGGGCAACAGCCAGAATCACGGCATCATAATTTGCTGATGGCTCATCTTTTAACAAGGAAACATTGTATTCCTGCTTTACAATTGTAGGATCTGCCCAGGGGTCAAAAACATCAACTTCAATAGAAAATGACTTCAGTTCTTTGTAAATATCAATAACACGGGTATTTCTAACATCCGGGCAGTTTTCTTTAAATGCAAAACCCAAAATAAGCACTTTGGAGTTTTTGATGGTTTTATCATTTGCAACCATCATTTTAATGACCTTATTGGCTACAAACATGCCCATATTATCATTAACCCGCCGGCCCGATAGAATAACTTCAGGCTTATAACCTAAAGCTTCAGATTTATGTGCTAAATAATATGGATCTACGCCGATGCAATGCCCGCCAACTAAGCCGGGTTTATAATTTAAGAAGTTCCACTTGGTAGAAGCCGCGGCTAAAACATCTGAAGTATCTATCCCCATCTTATCGAAAATCAAGGCAAGCTCATTCACAAAAGATATGTTAACATCCCGTTGGGCATTTTCAATTGATTTTGAAGCCTCGGCCACTTTTATACTCGGTGCCAGATGTGTTCCTGCAGTAATGATACTCGAATATAAATCATTAATCTGCAGGGCTATTTCGGGAGTAGAACCCGAAGTTACTTTCTTAATTTTTGTTAGGGTATTAATTTTATCGCCCGGATTAATCCGCTCAGGTGAGTAACCACAGAAAAAATCCTCGTTAAACTTTAATCCGGATATTTTTTCTAAAACCGGCACACAATCTTCTTCGGTGCACCCAGGGTAAACAGTCGATTCGTAGATTACGACATCACCTTTCTTTAAAACTATTCCAATCATTCTGGATGCGGTAAGCAAAGGTTCCAAATCCGGCCTTTTAAGATGGTCAATTGGGGTAGGCACCGTAACGATGTAAGTATTGCACAAATTGATATCCGGCAGGTGGGCGCTCAACTTTAAGCCAACACCACTGGAGGTATTTAAAACGGACTGAAGATCGGCTAAATTAGCCTCTTTTGTTCCGTCAGAACCACTCTTTAATTCTGCTATCCGATTTTCATTGGTATCGAATCCGATGACTGAATATTTTTTAGCAAATTCAATTGCCAATGGCAAGCCTACATATCCTAAGCCAATAATGGCTATTTGCTGATTTTTATTCATGTACATGGAGAAAGCCACAAAGATAGACCTTTTACCAAAAAAGCCGCATTATTCCTCAAGAAGATCCCCGTAAGAATTAATCTCCATTCACCAACGCTCAGGCTGAAGATGGTAAGCAGAAACCGCTGGATATGTAGTTTCAGCACTCTGCTATCCGGCATAGGAGCTGATGGAAGGAGAAAACGTTAAAGCTTTTGTGCAAACATTAATGTTATTACTAACAAGGCAGCACGTCCACCCGATTCTTCATCGGGCTTGTGCTGCCGTAAAAAAGTTTTAACGAATTTATCCGACGTCAGATCCAGGCCTTGATTTTTG
>Ga0160434_100102_pt1 | contig 50729 bp, 40 predicted proteins | sample HID1973I_E0MG_FD_108273 | JGI IMG/M metagenome (GOLD analysis project Ga0160434, IMG submission 108273) | Enriched mosquito-associated microbial communities from UW Madison campus, WI, USA - HID1973I_E0 MG | ecosystem: Host-associated > Arthropoda: Insects > Digestive system > Unclassified ... | reverse complement strand
GTGCTCAATCGTTCGCACCCGGACACCGTGCTGATCGGGCCGAACTGCCCCGGCGTGATCACCCCGGGCGAGTGCAAGATCGGCATCATGCCGGGCCACATCCACATGCCGGGCAAGATCGGCATCGTGTCGCGTTCGGGCACGCTGACGTATGAAGCGGTCAAGCAGACCACCGAAGTGGGCCTGGGCCAGAGCACCTGCATCGGTATCGGCGGCGACCCGATCAACGGCCTGAACTTCGTCGACTGCCTCAAGCTGTTCAACGAAGACCCGCAGACCGAGGGCATCATCATGGTCGGCGAAATCGGCGGCGACGCCGAGGAAGCCGGTGCCGAGTACATCGCCAAGCATGTGAAGAAGCCGGTGGTCGGCTTCATCGCCGGCGCCTCGGCCCCGGCCGGCAAGCGCATGGGCCATGCCGGTGCGATCGCCTCGGGCGGCAAGGGCACGGCCGAAGGCAAGTTCGCGGCGATGGAAGCGGCCGGGGTTACCACCGTCCGTTCGCCGGGCGACCTGGGTGCGGCGATCGCTGCGCGCCTGAAGAAGTAATCGGCGCGTTCTGCGCGTTGCTTGAGAGGCCGCCTTCGGGCGGCCTTTTCTTTGGGAGCTGCCCTCATCCGCCCCTTCGGGGCACCTTCTCCCGCAAGCGGGAGAAGGGAGGCGTCCGGCATCGCGGGGTCTGTCTGGAGCAGCCCTCTTCTGCGGGCGGAGAAGGGAGGCTTCGGACATTGCGGGGTCTGTCTGGGGCATCCCCTCTCCCGCTTGCGGGAGAGGGGTAGGGGTGAGGGTGCTTTTCCTATAACCGCGGGCGCAGCCTCCCGCTCGGCGTGTGCTTTGCCGATCTCTACGGTGGTTGGCCTATGCAAGGCACCGACCATGGCTCGCAAGACACGCTTCGCACGCCAACTCCGACGCAGCATGACCGATGCCGAAAGCCGCATCTGGTATCACTTGCGCAACCGCCGGCTCGGTGGATACAAGTTCCGACGGCAATGGCCCCTGGGGCCTTACATCGCGGATTTCGCATGTCTGGAACATGGCCTGATCGTCGAGCTCGACGGTAGCCAGCACGCCGATTCGGCGTGCGACGCGATTCGTGACCGGTATCTGCAGGGACTGGGCTTCACCGTGCTGCGGTTCTGGGATAATGCGGCATTGAACGAGACCGAAGCCGTCTGCGCCTCGATCCTGCGTTGGCTGGGCGATCGGTGATCCGTCGGGGTGTCCCTGGCGCTGTCCGCAATCGAGAGGCGACAACATGTCACGAAGTCTTCGCATCGCCCTGGCCCAGTTCGACTTCCCGGTCGGCGCGGTGGCGCGCAACAGCGATCGCATCATCGAGTTCACCGCCCAGGCGCGCGACGAGTTCGACGCCCACGTGGTGCTGTTCCCGGAGTTGGCGATCAGCGGTTACCCGCCGGAAGACCTGTTGCTGCGGCCGGGGTTCCTCGCCGACTGCGAGGCGGCGCTGCAGCGCATCGCCGAGGCCACGCGCGGCGTCGTCGCGGTGGTCGGCTGGCCGCAGAGCATTGGCAGCGTGGTCTACAACGCCGCCAGCGTGCTGCGCGATGGGCGTATCGAAGCCACCTACCGCAAGCGCGAACTGCCCAACTATGCGGTCTTCGATGAGCGCCGGTATTTCGATGTGGATCCGGATGGCGGCGACTGCGTATTCGACGTCGAGGGCGTGCCGGTCGGGCTGGTGATCTGCGAGGACCTGTGGTTCCCCGAGCCGCTGCGCGGCACGGTCGCCGCCGGCGCCGAAGTGGTGCTGGTGCCGAACGCGTCGCCGTTCGAGCGCGGCAAGCACGCCCAGCGCGATGCGCTACTGGCCGAGCGGACCCGCGAGAGCGGTGCGGCGATCGCCTATGTGAACGTGGTCGGTGGGCAGGACGCGGTGGTGTTCGACGGCGCGTCCGTGGTCGCCGATGGCGATGGCACCGTGCATCCGGCCGCGGCGGCTTTCACCGAGCAATGGCTGGTGGTGGACTACGACGCGCAGACGCGGCGCTTCCTGCCGGTGGAATGGGTGGACGACGGCGACGAGAGCATGGACGCGCTGGCCTGGCGCGCGGTGGTGCGCGGCGTGCGCGATTACTGCGCCAAGAACGGCTTCGGCAAGGTGTGGCTAGGCCTGTCCGGCGGCATCGATTCGGCGCTGGTGCTGGCGATCGCGGTCGATGCGCTAGGCGCGGACAACGTCACCGCGGTGCGCTTGCCGTCGCGCTACACGGCGGACCTGTCCAACGACCTGGCCGCCGAGCAGTGCCGGGCCTTGGGCGTGAAGTTGGAGACGGTGGCCATCGAGCCGGCGTTCGAGGGGCTGCTGGAAGCACTGGGCCCGATGTTCGAGGGCACCGCGCCGGACATCACCGAAGAGAACCTGCAGTCGCGCAGCCGCGGCGTGATCCTGATGGCGCTCGCCAACAAATTCGGCGGGCTACTGCTGACCACCGGCAACAAGAGCGAATACGCGGTCGGCTACGCGACGATCTACGGCGACATGTGCGGCGGCTACGCACCGCTGAAGGACCTGTACAAGACCGAGGTGTTCGGGCTGGCGAAGTGGCGCAACACTGTCGGCGGCGCACCGGTGATTCCGCCGGCGGTCATCGCGCGGCCGCCCTCGGCCGAGTTGCGCGCCAACCAGACCGACCAGGATTCGCTGCCGGCCTACGACGTGCTCGACGGCATCCTGTACCGCTATGTCGACCAGGAACAGTCGCGCGACGAGATTGTCGCCGCCGGCTATGCGGCCGACGTCGTCGACCGGGTGCTGCGGCTGGTGCGCATCAGCGAGTGGAAGCGCCATCAGGCGGCGCCGGGGCCGAAGGTCTCGCGCCGCGCGTTCGGCCGCGAGCGCCGCTATCCGATCACCAACGGATATTCGTGAGGCGCCAGCTTCGCGGCTGAAATGAAAAGGGCCCCGAGGGGCCCTTTTCTACGTCTCGCGCTTGCTTATTTCTTGTCCATGATCGCGTTGCGCTGGCCGGTGGCGGCGGACTTCTCGCCGGCGAACGGGTTCAGCTTGCGGATCGCCCAGGGATACTTCGGCCAGTCGCCGGTGAGCCAGGGATGGTCAGGAGCGTTCATCTGCAGCACGCGGCGGGCATCGTCGGCCAGCTGCTGGTTGCCCAGGTGGGTGTAGGCCTCGCCCAGCACCGCGATGGCGTCGTACTGGAAAGCGCTCTGCGGGTAGGTTCCCAGCAGATAGTTGGCGCGGCCGGCGGCCGAGACCCAGGCGTTGCGGCGCAGGTAGTACAGCGCGTTGTCCAGTTCCTGCTGGGCGAACACGTCGCGCAGCACGATCATGCGCTCGCGCGCGTCGGCGGCGTAGCGGCTGTTCGGGTAGCGGTCGGCGACGGTGTTGAAGTCGTTGTAGGCCTGCTGCGGCGTGGACAGGTCGCGGCGGCTGGGGTCCAGCGACCACACCCGGCGCAGGAACACCGTGTCGCGATTGGCATTCGAAAGGCCGCGCAGGTAATACAGGTAGGCGATGTTGCGGTGGGTCGGGTAGGTGCGGATGAAGCGGTCGATGCTGGAGACCGCGTCGTCGTGCTTGCCCGACTTGTACTGCGCGTAGGCGATCTCGATCATCGCCTGCTCGGTGTAGGGGCCGTAGGGGTATTGGGCGATCAGGCGCTTGAAGCTGGTCTCGGCGCCGGACCAGTTGCCCTTCATCGCCAGACTGTGTGCCTTCCCGTAGAGCTGTTCGGCGGGGACGCCTTCGTCGGGGTTCTTGTCCTTGGCACCGCGGTGGCAGCCGGTGGCGACAAGGGCCACGAGCAGCAGGAGGGCGAACAGACGGAGGGTCGCGGACAGCGGAGCGGAGCGTCGGATCATGGGTCGGGCGGGACGCGTCTGGAAAACGAAAGAGCGATGATAGCCTAGTGGCCTGTCCAGCGGCTGAGTCCCCCGCTGCTGACCGCCCGCTCCCCAGATTCCAGGCCGTCCCATGTCCCAGACCCCCTCCGAACCCCTGCGCCAGGCCGTCGTGCCCGATGGCGCGGCCGGCCGCCGCTTCGATGCGGTGCTGGCCGAACTGTTCCCTGAATTCTCCCGTTCGCGGCTGGCCGAGTGGATCAAGTCCGGCGATGCCTTGCTGGATGGCGCGCCCGCCCGCCCGCGCGACCCGGTCCGCGGCGGCGAGGCGGTCAGCCTGCAGGTCGTGCTGGAGACCCAGACCCACGCCGTGGCGCAGGAGATCCCGCTGGAGGTCCTGTACGAGGACGAGCAGGTCTTCGTGATCGACAAGCCGGCCGGGCTGGTCGTCCACCCCGGCGCCGGCAATCCCGACGGCACCCTGGTCAACGCGCTGCTGCACCGCGATCCGGCGCTGTCGGCACTGCCGCGCGCCGGCATCGTCCACCGGCTGGACAAGGACACCAGCGGGGTCATGGTGGTCGCGCGCACGGTGCAGGCACAGACCGCGCTGGTCGAGCAGTTGTCCGCGCGCCAGGTCCACCGCCAGTACCTGGCCGTGGTGGTGGGCGCGCTGGTCTCCGGCGGCACCGCCAATGCGGCGATCGACCGCCATCCGCGCGATCGCCTGAAGATGGCGGTGCGCGAGGACGGCCGCGACGCGGTCACCCACTACCGGCTGCGCGAGCGCTTCCGTGCGCACACCGCGCTGGAATGCCGGCTGGAGACCGGCCGTACCCACCAGATCCGCGTGCATATGGCGCATCTGAAGCATCCGATCATCGGCGACCCGCTGTACGGCGGTGCGCTCAAGCTGCCGCGCGGCGCGACCGAGGAACTGGTCGCCGAGTTGCGCGGTTTCAAGCGCCAGGCGCTGCACGCCGAGACGCTGGAATTCGCCCATCCGATCACTGGCGAGCCGGTGCGCGCCAGCGCGCCGGTGCCGGCCGACCTGAAGCGGCTGATGGACGCACTGCGCGCCGATACCGCCGCGGCCGCCGAGCGGGAGCGGCGCTGAGTGGCGGCCGGTCCATGGCTGCCGGCGGACTGGCCGGCCCCTTCGAAGCTGCGGGCATTCACCACGCTGCGCCATGGCGCGGGCGCATCGATGGCGCCGTTCGATCATTTCAACCTGGGCAACCGCAGCAGCGCCGAGGGCGATGATCCCGCTGTGGTGGCGGACAACCGCGCCCACCTGGTCGCCCTGGCCGGCCTGCCGTCGGCGCCGCACTGGCTGCGCCAGGTCCATGGGACCGGGGTGCTGCGCTTCGATGCGCCACCGGCCGGGGAGGGCATCGCGCATGAACCCACCGCGGATGCGGCGGTGACCGCGACCCCGGGGGTAGTGCTGGCGATCCTCACCGCCGATTGTTTGCCGGTGGTGCTGGCCGCCGATAACGGCGGCGAAGTCGCCGCGGCGCATGCCGGCTGGCGTGGCCTGGCCGATGGCGTGCTGGAGCGGACCGTCGCGGCGATGCGTACCCCGCCGGCGCGGCTGCTGGCCTGGCTGGGCCCGGCCGCCGGACCGCAGGCCTACGAAATCGGCGAGGACGTGCGCGCGGCTTTCCTGGCGCAGGACCCCGCGGCCGAGGTCGCCTTCGTCGCGACCCGCCCAGGGCATTGGCGGGTGGACCTGTATGCATTGGCGCGCCAGCGCTTGCTGGGCGCCGGGCTGGCATCGGCGGCGGTCCACGGCGGTGACCTATGCACGATCAGCGACGCCACGCGCTTCTTTTCGCATCGACGCGACCGCCGCAGCGGCCGGATGGCGACCTTGGCATGGATCGCGCCCTGACCGATCCGCCGGCGCAACCCTTGTTCGCGCGCGTATTGGGGGCGCCGGCCTTCGCTGCGCTGCCGCCGTCGTTGCGCGCGCTGCATTCGGTGAGCGGACGCCAGGCCTGGGCCGGCACCGCGCGCATCGTGCGCGGCAACCATCCGATGGCTGGAGTCTGTGCCTGGCTGGCACGCTTGCCGCCGGCAGCCGAGCACGTGCCGGTCGAGGTCACCTTCGTGGTCGATGCCGGTACCGAACAATGGCTGCGCCGCTTCGGTAGCCATCGCATGCCGTCGCGGCTGTGGGCACGCGACGGCGAACTGCGCGAGCGGCTGGGTGCGGTGGCGTTCGCGTTCGATCTGCGCGCGTGCGCTGGCGAGATCCATTGGCGGGTGCGGCGCGTGTGGGCGTTCGGCGTGCTGCCATTGCCGCGACGCTGGTTCGGCCAAGTGCGTTGCCGCGAGCGCGAGCAGGCCGGCCGTTACGAATTCCGGGTCGAGGTGGCGTTGCCGCTGATCGGCCCCTTCATCAGCTACGAGGGTTGGCTTGAACCGCGTTGAGCCGGAAGTCCAAGCTGCCGTGATCGTCTTCGATGGCGTCTGCGCGCTGTGCAGTCGCTGGGTGCGCTTCCTGCTGCGATTCGATCGCGCCGGCCGCTATCGGTTTGCGGCGATGCAAGGGGCGCATGGCCGGCAATTGCTGGCCGCGCACGGGCTGGACCCCGACGATCCGATGTCGTTCCTGTTGCTGGATGGTGGCCGGGCCTGGACCGACAGCGACGCGATCGTGCAGGTGTTGCGCGGGCTGGGTGGGCCGTGGCGGCTGCTAGCGGCTATACGCGTGTTGCCGCGGGCGTGGCGCGATGTCGCTTATCGCGCGCTGGCGCGCAATCGCTATCGCTGGTTCGGGCGGCACGATGCGTGCTTTCTGCCGACGCCGGAACAGGCTTGGCGGTTTTTGGATTGAGCGTGGCGGTGGGGTGCTGGCGAACTCCGGCATGTCGCGGCTGAAGCCCCCCACACGAAGCCTCCCCGACAATTTGTGCAAGGCATTGCTGCAATGGCTGGCGGCCAATGGTAGGAGCGGCTTCAGCCGCGACGGCTGGATCCGGCGGTCGCGGCTGAAGCCGCTCCTACGACAACAATGGAGTGCGGGGTTGCACTCAGGAAACCTCGAGCGCTTCGAGATAGCGCTGGCGCCAGTGGTTGATGTCGTTGTGGCGCAGGTGGTCCATCATCGCCTGCCAGCGTTCGACGCGTTTCGGCCGCGACAGGGTGGCGGCGGTGGCGATCGCGTCGGCGACGCCGTCGAGGTCGTGCGGGTTGACCAGCAGCGCTTCGCGCAGTTCGTCGGCCGCGCCGGCCAGCAGCGATAGCACCAGGACGCCGGGGTTTTCCGGATCCTGCGCAGCGACATACTCCTTGGCGACCAGGTTCATGCCATCGCGCAGCGGGGTGACCAGGCCGACCGCGGCACTGCGGTAGAAGCCGGTCAGCGTGGAATGAGTGAAGTTCTGGTTGACGTAGCGCAGCGGCGTCCAGTCCGGCTCGGCGTGGCCGCCGTTGATGTGGCCGGCGATCTGCTCCAGCTGGCCGCGCAGCGACCGGTACTCGGCGACATCGCCGCGCGACACCGGGGCGATCTGCAGATAGGTGAGGCTGCCGTGCTGGTCGGGGTGGCGTTCGAGATAGCGTTCGAAGCCGAGAAACCGCTCGGGCAGTCCCTTGGAGTAATCGAGGCGGTCCACGCCGATGGCGAGCTGGCGGTCGCGCAGGCTGCTGCGCAGGTTGCGCACCGCCTGCTTGCTCATCGCCGCCTTGGCCTGGCGCGCGATCAGCTCGGTGTCGATGCCGATCGGGAAGGCCGCCGCGCGCAGGCGACGGCCGCCGGGGGCCTCGATTTCGCCGTCGCCGAGCAGCTTGCCGCCGCCGAACAGGCGCACGTAGCTCTGGAAGCGATCGACATCGCGCTGGGTCTGGAAGCCGACCAGATCGTACGAGTACAGCGTGGAGAACAGCCGCGCGTGGTCGGGCATCGCCTGCACCAGGTCGGCCGAGGGCATCGGCACATGCAGGAAGAAGCCGATCTGGCAGCCGATGCCGCGTTCGCGTAGCAGCGAGGCCAGTGGGATCAGGTGGTAGTCGTGGATCCAGACGATGTCGTCTTCGCGCAGCAGCGGCGCCAGCTTCTCGGCGAACATCGCATTGACGCGCCGGTAGCCGTCGCGCTTGGCGCGGTCGTAGTCGACCAGGTCCAGGCGGAAATGCAGCAACGGCCACAGCGTGCGGTTGGCGAAGCCGTTGTAGTACGCGTCCAGGTCGCGCTTGTTGAGGTCCATGGTGACGAAGCGGATATTGCCTTCGTCCTGTTCGTGCAGCGCCCCGCTGTCGCCGCGCGCGACCTTGCCGTTCCAGCCGAACCACAGCCCGCCGCGCTCGCGCAGCGCAGCCAGCAAACCCACCGCCAGGCCGCCGGCGCGGCTTTCGCCGGGCAGCGCGACCCGGTTCGACACGACTACCAATCTACTCATGAAGCCTCCTGCCAACTGCGCGACAGCCGCATGGCCGCGATGATCAGACCCACATGCGAATACGTCTGCGGGAAATTGCCCCAGGCCTCGCCATTCTCGAACGCCAGGTCTTCCGACAGCAGCCCGAGGTGGTTGCGGCGATCCAGGATGCGCTCGAACATCAGCCGCGCCTCGTCCTTGCGGCCGATCGCGGCGAGCGCATCGATGTACCAGAACGTGCAGATGGTGAAGCTGGTTTCCGGCTCGCCGAAGTCGTCGGCGGCGATGTAGCGGTACAGCGAGTCGCCGTGCTTGAGTTCGCGCCCGATCACCTCGACCGTGGCGACGAAGCGCGGGTCCATCGCGTCGATGATGCCGATGTCGGACAGCAACAGCAGCGAGGCATCCAGGCGGTGGCCGCCGAGGGTGTCGGTGAAGTGGCCGCGCTCCTCGCTCCAGGCGCCGCCGAGCACGCGCTCGCGCAGTTCGTCGGCGCGCGTGCGCCAGTAGAGGCGGCGGTCCTGCAGGTCGAGGCGGTCGGCGATCTTGGCCAGGCGGTCGCAGGCGGCCCAGCACATCGCCGCGGTGTAGGTGTGCACTTCGGCGCGGCCGCGGAATTCCCACAGGCCGGCGTCCGGCACGTTGTGCAGCGCATAGGCGCGCTCGCCCAGCGGCTCGAGCTTGCGGAAGGTGTGGCTGTCGCCCTGGTCCTTCAGGCGCAGGTCGAAGAACAGCTGGGTCGAGGCCAGCACCACGCTGCCATAGACATCGTGCTGTTTCTGGATCCACGCCAGGTTGCCGCGCCGCACCGGCCCCATGCCGCGATAGCCCTGCAACGACTCGACTTCGTGTTCTTCCAGCTGCGATTCGAAGCCGATGCCGTACAGCGGCTGCATGGTGCCGTCGGTGGTAGCGATGTTGAAGATGTAGCCGATGAATTGCTCCATCGTGCGGGTCGCGCCGAGCCGGTTGAGCGCGCGCACCACGAATGCCGCGTCGCGCAGCCAGCAATAGCGGTAATCCCAGTTGCGCGGGGTGTGCGGCGCTTCCGGGATCGAGGTGGTCATCGCGGCGATGATCGCGCCGCTGTCTTCGTACTGGCACAGTTTCAAGGTGATCGCGCTGCGGATCACCGCCTCCTGCCAGTCCAGCGGCACCGACAGGTAACGCACCCATTCGCGCCAGTATTCCTCGGTGCGCTCGTAGGCCTCCTGTACATAACCGGTGAGCGAGCGGATCAGCGATTCGTCCACGCCCAGCACCAGGTGCACCGGATGGTTGAGCACGAACGGCAGGCCGTCGCGGACGAAGCGCACCGGCACGTCGGTGGTCAGGCGCAGGGTGAAGTCGGGCAGCAGCCAGCGGATATGGTTGCTGCCCCAGGTCGACTCGGGTTCGCGCGCGCCCCAGTCGGCCAACGGGCGCGCCCGCACCACGATGCGCGGCGCGCCGGCCAGCGGGCGGATCTGCCGCACGATGCTGACTGGCCGGTAGAAGCGGTTGTGGTTGCGCCAGCGCGGAGCGAAATCGATGACCTCGATGACGCCGCCCTTGCTGTCGCGCATCACTGTGCGCAGGATCGCGGTATTGGGCACGTAGGCCTGTTCGCTGTCCTGGAAATCCTCCAGTTCGACCGCGAAGTCGCCGCCTTCCTGTATCGGCGACAGCAGCCGGCAAAAGGCCGGGTCGCCGTCGAAGGCGGGCAGGCAACTCCATACGACGCGGGCTTGGCGGTCGATCAGCGCGCCGAAGCTGCAGTTGCCGATCACGCCCAGGTCCAGGTTCGGTTCGCTCATGGGGGAGAGCTCCTTGGGTTTCGTCAGAGGGGAAGGGGCCGGCGGGCGCGCCGTCACAGCGCGGCGTTCTCCCGCAGCCAGGCGTGTACGGCGTGTGGATCGGCCAGCGCGTAGGCGGCCTCGGTGGGTTCGCGCGTGCCCACCCGCACGCTCCAGCCGCCGAGCCGGTGCGCGGCGGTGAAGCCGAATTCGTCGGTGAGGTCGTCGCCGACGAATACTGGCACGCGGCCCAGGAACGGTGCGCGCGCCATCAGTTGTTCGACCGCCACGCCCTTGTCGGCGCCTTGCGGCACGAACTCGACGACATGGTCGCCCGGTTGCAGGCGATAACCCGGCAGCGCGCCGATCGCCTCTTTGGCGAACGCCAGCACGCTGTCGGCGGCGTCCGGCGCCGAACGCCAGTGCAGGGCCAGGCTGATGCCCTTGTCTTCGACCTTCACACCGGGATGCTCCTTGGCCATGTGCGCGGCGCGCTGGTGCAGGTCATGCAGCCAGCCGGCGGTGTCCTCGGGCATGGCCGCACGCGCGGCGCGGTCGTCGCGCAGCTCATGGCCGTGCAGGCCGGCGGCGGGCAGGCGCAGCGGCGCGAACAGCAGGTCCAACTGGGCGAGTGGGCGACCGCTGACCAACGCGACCGCGCCGGACAGGCGATCGCTGATCGCGCCGATGGCCTCGCGGACCTGGGGCAGCAATTGGACCCGCGCCGGATCGTCGGCAAATTCGATCAGCGTGCCGTCCACGTCGAGGAACAGCGCGCAGCCGTCATCCAGCAGCGGGGGCGTTGGGCGGAAAGGGGGTGCTTCGGACATGCAGCCCAGTGTGCCCGGCGGGTTGTGATATTCAGGTTATGGAATGGCGGCGACAGGGGTTCGCAGGGGCTGTGGGCGGCGCGTCGACGCCGACAATCGCAGCGCGCAGGACGGCGTCCTGGCCCGGCGGGGCCACGGTCGCGGCTGAAGCCGCTCCTACAGAAGTCGGTCCCACAGAAGTCGGTCCCACAGCGGAATGCCTCGGAGGTCCCGAGGATGCCTCAGAAGGTATAGCGCACCCGGCCGTACCAATAGGCGCCATTGCTGCCGATCGGCGACAACACGTCGTAGGGCAGGTTGCCGAAGTAGAAGATGTCTTCGTTGGACAGGTCCGGGTACTCGTCGAGCACGTTCTGCCCACCGATGGCCACGCTCCACTGCGGGGTGATCCGGTATTCGACCTCCAGGTCCAGCTGCCACTCCGCGCCGTAGGTCTGCCGCGGCACGTAGCCGTCGCCGAAATCGAACACGCGCGTCGCGCTGCCGAACCGGCTCAGCCGCGATTGCAGAGACCAATGGTCGTCGCTCCAGTTGGCGGCGAACTGGCCGCGGCTGCGTGGGGTGGCGTCGGTGAGCGTGTTGCGTTCTTCGACCCCGAACAGGACGTAGTCCGGGTCCAGCGCCAGCAACTGCGACGGCGTGGCGACGATGTTCTCCAGCTCGGTCTTGGCATAGCTGTAGGTGCCGGTCAGCAGCAGCTGGCCCTGGCCCAGGGCCTGGCGCCAGTTGGCGACCAGTTCGGCACCACGCGTGCGGGTGTCGGCGGCGTTGACGAAGAAGCTCGCGCTCTGCACGCCGGACACGCCGAAGTTGGCCTGCACGAAATCGGTCAGCGCGTCGCCGGTGATGTCTTCCGACAGCGCGACACGGTCGTCGATGTCGATCTGGAAGAAGTCCAGCGACAGGTCGAAGTGATCGCCGACACGGCTGGTGAAGCCGAAGCTGTAGTTGCGCGAGGTCTCCGGATCCAGCGGCTGCGCGCCGAGCGCGCGTGCGATCGGATTGTTGACCGACAACAAGCGCCCCTGCACCAGGCGCCCCGCCGCGTCGTAGCCGGTGGAGGTCGCCTCGTAGCCGATCTGGCTCAGCGAAGGCGCGCGGAAATTGTTGGAGATCGCCGCGCGCAGTGCGAACGCCGGCACGAACTCGTAGCGTGCGGCGAGCTTGCCGGTCCATTGGCTGCCGAAATCCTGGTAGTGCTCGTAGCGGCCGGCGATGTCGGTGGAAAGGTGGTCGCCGAACTGGCTGGCCACGCTGACGTAGGCACTGGCCACGTTGCGCGAGAGGTCGGCCTCGTCCTGCGGGCTCAGGCCGCCACCGGCCTGCGAGCCGGTGGGGCGGTCGGTATAGGGGCCGGCCGCATAACTGGCCGGGTCGCCGGCATGGGTGCGGTATTGCTCGCGGCGCAGCTCCACGCCGGTGCCCAGGGTGTGGGTCGCGCCGCCCGCGTCGAAGCGGTGGCTCAGGTCGAAGTTGCCGACGACCTGGTCGAAGGCGAAATCGCCGGTCCGGAAGCGGGTCGGACTGCCCGGGCCGAGCGAGGCATTGAGCGAGTTCTTGAGCCGGTAGGTGAAGTCGTTGCGGCCGTAGTCGATGCTGGCGTCGTAGTCCCAGTCGCCCCATTGCCCGCGCGCGCCCGCCACGCCCTGGAAGTCGCGGTTCTCGCCGAGCGATACCGGGCGGTAGCCGTCCGGGTAGACCTCCGGCCAGTTGCTGAGGTCGTCCGGATAGCGGAAGTAGTTGTCGCCCTGCGTGTCGCGCTGGTTGTAGGTACCGAAGAAATAGAACTGGCCGGTCTGCCCGTACGGGATCTCGCCGTTGAGCCACGCATTGAGATCCTTGCTCTGGCCGTCGCCGAGCGCGTAGTTGCGTTGGCCCTGCAGGGCGAGATTGCGGTCGGTCTGCTCCCACGGCGGGATCTGGTCGAAGCCGGCGCGGTTGGTTGCCTCACGGTTCTTCAGCTCCAGGCCGACCTTGAAGAAGCCGCCGTCCTCGCCCAGGCGGGTGCCGCCCTTGGCGCTGAGGAAGCTGGTCTGGCCATCGGTGAGCGTGCGGCCGATCGGTTCGACGTGGGTGTGGTGCGCGCCGAAGCTGGCCTCCACTGCGCCGTGGTCCGGGTCGTCGTCGAGGATCACGTTGATCACCCCGGCGATCGCATCCGAGCCGTATTGCGCGCCGGCCCCGTCGCGCAGCACCTCGATGCGCGAGATCGCGCTGATCGGGATTGAGTTGAAATCGACCGGGGTGGTGCCCTTGCCGATCTTGCTGTCGGTATTGACCAGCGCCGAGACGTGGCGGCGCTTGCCGTTGACCAGCACCAGCACCTGGTCCGGCGACAGTCCGCGCAGCTGCGCCGCGCGCACGTGGTCGGCGCCGCCGGAGTTGGACTGGCGCGGGAAATTGAACGAGGGCAACAGCGCCTGCAATGCACTGCCAAGCTCGCCGTTGAGCACGCCGGCGCGGCGGATGTCGTCGGCGGTGAGCACGTCGACCGGCGAGGTCGATTCGAGCACGGTGCGATCGCTGGCGCGGGTGCCGGTGACGATCACCGTGTCGAGCGTGGTGGGCGATTGCTGTGCGAACGCGGGCGGGGCAATCGCCAGCGCGAGCGACACGGCCAGGGCAAGTGGGGCAGGGCGATACATGGGGGCGGCTCCGTGCTTCAGATGAGCGGGCTTCAGATGAGTGCTTGGACGGAATGAAGCATCCATCCGGATGAAGAGATATGTTAACTTCGCGATAATGCGCCGCCAGCAGATGTTCGGCATGAGCTCATCGCTGCCGGTTATCTGCGAGCGCGGCACCCGCCCGCTAAGCTGCCCGCTTCCCTGCCACATGCCGCCGCCGTGATCCGATCGCCGTTGCCACGTCTTGCGCTGCCCCTGCTGCTGTTGTTCGCGGGCGGTTGCGCCACCGCGCCTTCCACCACGCCGACGACCGCGGCCTTGCAAGGCGACGCGGCGCGGCCTGCCGAGGCCACGGGTTGGGTGCGCAGCGAGCTGTATTTCGGCGTCGGCGAAGAAAGCGGCACGCCCGAGCGCCCGCAGACCGCGCGCATCGACGAGGCGCAGTGGCGCGGCTTCCTCGACAAGGAGGTCACGCCGCGATTCCCGGATGGGCTGACCGTGTTCGATGCCTATGGGCAGTGGTTGTTCCGCGGCGCGCCGCAACCCAATCGGCTGGCGACCAAGGTGCTGGTGATCCTGCACGAGGACACGCCGCAGCGGCGCGCCGACATCGAGGCGATCCGGCTGGCCTGGAAGCAGGCGACCGGCCATCAGTCCGTGCTGTGGTCGCGGCAGCCGGTAGAGGTCTCGTTCTGATCCTGTCGCCGCCGCGCCTGCCGTTGCGCGGCGCCTGTTCCCTCTTCCGGTAGCCCCCATGTCCGCTACGCCGCAACTTCGTCCGCGCTGGTTCGTCTCCGGCGACTTCAATGGTTTCTTCGGCCTGGTGGTCGACAACCTGACCATCCTGGGCTTCATCTCGATGGCCTTGATCGGCTTGTTCCAGTTTCCGCCCGAGGTGGTGTTCACCCGCATGTTCCCCGGCACCGCATTCGGCGTGCTGGTGGGGAACCTGCTGTACACGTTGATGGCGCGCCGCCTGGCCGCGCGCAGCGGGCGCGACGATGTCACCGCGATGCCGCTGGGGCTGGACGCGCCGACCAGCATCGGCATGGCGCTGCTGGTGCTCGGCCCGGCATTCGCCGGCTTCAAGGCGCAGGGCATGGACCCCCACACGGCGGCCTTGGCGACCTGGCAGCTCGGCATGGCCGCGCTGGTGGTGATGGGCCTGTTGAAGTTGGTGCTGTCGTTCTTCGGCGAGGCGGTGACGCGTGCGTTGCCGCGGGCCGCGCTGCTGGGTTCGATCGCCGGCATCGCGCTGGTGCTGATGGGGCTGTTGCCGCTGCTGGAGACCTTGCGCTCGCCGGTCGCCGGCTTCGTGACGTTGGGGCTGCTGCTGTACGTGCTGATCGCCAAGGGACGACTGCCGGGGCCGTTGCCGGGTGTGCTGGTCGCGCTGCTGGTCGGGGTGGCGCTGTATTACGGGTTGGGCCTGGCGGGTTTGGGCGCGCCGGGTTTCCAACTGCCGGACTGGACGCCGCTGCGCGTCGTGCTGCCGTGGCCGAGCCTGAGTTTCGTGCAAGGACTGCCGTACACCGTGCCGTACCTGCCGCTGCTGCTGCCGTTCGGGTTGTTGATGGTGGTCGGCGGCATCAACGTCAGCGAAAGCGCACGCGCAGCCGGCGACGATTACCGCACGCGCGACATCCTGCTGGTGGAGGCGTTCGCGACCCTGGTGGCCGGCGTGTGCGGCGGGGTGGCGCAGACCACCCCCTACATCGGCCAGCCGGCGTACAAACACATGGGCGCGCGCAGTGGCTACACGCTGTTGACCGGGCTGTTCGTGGGCATCGGCGGCATGCTCGGGATCCTGTCGGGATTGGTGCAGTGGCTGCCGCTGGCGGTGTTGGCGCCGATCATCGTGTATGTCGCCATCGACATCACCACGCAGGCATTCCAGGCCACGCCGAGCCGGCATGCCGGGGCGATGGTGCTGGGTTTCCTGCCATCGGTGGCGTATCTGCTGGCGATCAAGGCGCCGGGCTGGATCGCGCCGGAGCGGTTGGTCGAGCTCACCACGCAGGTCGATGGGCATGGGCTGCCGGAGCTGGCGGTGATCTTCGCCCTGGGCAACGGTTTCATCATCACCGCGATGCTTTGGACGGCGGCGGTGGCGGCGATGATCGATGGGCGTTTGCGGCGGGCTTCTGGTTTCCTGCTGGTGGCTGCGGCGCTGGCGGCGTTCGGGCTGATCCATTCGGTCGATCCGCGCGGCGGCATTTATCTGCCGTGGCAGCTGCAGGGGTTGCCGCGGGTCATCAGTGCGCAGTTCGTTGGCGCCTACGTCGCGTTGGCGGCGGTGATGGGGCTGTTGTCGCTGGGCAGAGCTGGCGCAACGGATCGTTCCAAGGTCGATTGAGCGGCTGCGCGCGGGTGCGGCTTGCGGATGGGAGGGGGTTTGTTGAGGGGCGCGCGTGCTGTGTGCGGTTTGTGTTGTCGGCTTACGGTGCGGGCACCGCCCTGACGGGAGGGGGCGGGCCCGGCTCGGTTGGACATCCTGTCCAACTCGCCTAGCGCGGACATCCATGTCCGCTGGCCACCCCCTCCCGCCAGGACGGCGCTAGGCGTTTTGGTTGTCATGTCTTCGATCGAGGTGCGCCGGGAGGGTGGGATGAGAAGAGCCTGGCTCCCCATTGCCATCGGCCCCTCGCTGGATCCCGGCTTCGAGAACGTCCCCACTGTAGGAGCGGCTTCAGCCGCGACCGCGGGATCCTGCGGTCGCGGCTGAAGCCGCTCCTACATGAAAGAGCTCGCAAGCCGCAGCGGCGACAGACGTCGCTGATGGCGGAAGAATTGAATAAAAGCCATTATCATTTGCGGGTCGGGGCCAAGCCACCAGCCGGCCCCTCGCAGGTAGTGCATCAGATGAAGCTCCCCCCGATTCCCGCCGCCGCCCACGGGTGGCGATCGCGCACCCTGGCGTACGTCGTGGTTTTCCTGTGCGTCGCCGACGCTGCGGCGCAATCGCAGTCGCCGCCGGCGACGACTGAGCTGGACAGCATCCAGGTCACCGGCAATTGGCTGGGCAGTGGACTGCAGAACAGCCTGCGCGACTTCGCCGGCGCGCGCAGCGTGCTCGATCGGCAGACGATCGAGGCCAGTGGCGCGGCCAGCATCGGCGATGTGATGCGGCGCATTCCCGGCGTCCAATCCACCGACAACTCCGGCACGGCCGGCAGTGCGGTCTCGCTCAACATCGGCGTGCGTGGCCTTACCGGCCGCTATAGCCCGCGTTCGACTGTACTGCTGGACGGCATTCCGCTGGCGGTCGCGCCCTACGGCCAGCCGCAGCTGTCGTTCGCGCCGGTCAGCCTGGCCAATATCGCTTCCATCGACGTGGTGCGCGGCGGCGGCGCGGTGCGCTATGGACCGCAGAACGTCGGCGGCATCATCAACTTCAATACCCGCGAGATCCCCGGCGAGACCGGGCTGAGCGGCGATGTCACCGTGCGCCACAACCAGTATGGCCAAGGCGGTGGCGCGAACGATCAGTACAGCACGTTCCTCGCCGATCGCTGGGACAACGGCCTGGGCGTGGCGCTGTTGTATTCGGGCATGGACGGACGCGAGTGGCGGCAGGGCAGCGACGAGCGGCTGAACGATGTCGCGCTGAAGTTCCAGTACGCCCTGGATGGTGCGTCCGAGCTGTACGGCAAGCTGTCGTACTACGACGTCACCTCGCGTACGCCGGGTGGGCTGTCGGTAGCGCAGTATCAAGACGATCCGTTCCAGAACACCCGTCCCAGCGACTTCTGGAGCGGCCGGCGCAGTGGCGCGGACCTGGGCTACCTCAACAGTCTGTCGGACAACAGCGAGCTGGAAGTACGCGGCTACTACAACGACAGTACGCGCAGCAGCGAACTGATCAATGCCGCGGGCACGCAGCTGACCGTGCAGCCGCGCGATTACCAGGTGCTCGGCATCGAACCGCGCTACACGCAGCGCTGGCAATGGGGCGCGACGACACATGATGTGACCCTGGGCTATCGCTACCTGCGCGAACGCGGCAACGACCGCAGCTACACCGTGACGGTGCGCGACGGTGCGGTCGGCCCGACGACGCGTTTCGACAACGCCACCGATGCCCATGCGCTGTACCTGGATGACCGCATCGCGATCGGCGCCTGGCGCATCACCCCGGGCGTGCGCTTCGAGCATATCCGCTCCACGCGCGACAACGCCCAGGATGGCCAGCGCTATCGCACCCGCAATGACAAGGGGCTGCCGTCGCTGGCGCTGGCGTATCTGCTGAATCCGGCGCTGACGGTGTTCGCCAATTACGGGACGTCGTTTGGCCCGGTGCAGAACCTGCAGCTGAACTCGCAGACCGCGAGCAATCCGCTGCAGCCGGAGGTCGCCAAGACCGCCGAGCTGGGCGCGCGCTGGAAGGGGCCACGCCTGCATGCCGAGGCGACGGTGTTCAAGATCCGCTTCGACAACCAGATCCTGCAGGTACCGGGGCTGGTGCCGCCGACGTTCCGCAATATCGGCGCGACCGACCACGAAGGCGTCGAAACCGCGATCGATTACGCCTTCGATGCAGACAGCGCGCTGGCCGGGCTGGACCTGTATGCGAACTACACCTGGACGCGCGCGCTGCAGCGCTCGGGCGACGACAGCGGCCTGGACGTGCCGTTCTATTCGCGCGACACCGATACCGTCGGTGCGCGCTATGCAATCGATCGTTGGACGATGGATCTGTCCAGCACCCACCAGAGCGGGCAATTCTCCGATGCGGAGAATACCTGGACCGAAACCCCGGACGCGCGGGTCGGCCGCGTGCCGGGCTTTCGGTTGTGGAATGCGCAAGTCGGCTGGCAGTGGCCGGGCACGAGTGGCGCGCAGCTGCTGCTGGGCGTCAACAACCTCGCCGACAAGCGCTATTTCACCCGCAACGTCGATGGCAATGCGGGGCGGATGGTCGGCGCGCCGCGCACTTACTATCTGCAAGTGCGGTACGTATTCCGGTGAGTACCGCGCCGCCGCTCACGCCGTCGATGCCGGCGCCACGGCGCACTTGGCGGTCGGCCTGGCTGCGCGTGCATCGCTGGCTGGCACTGGGCATTGGCTGGGTGCTGGTGATGTCGGGCCTGACCGGCGCGATGCTGGTGGTCGCCGATCCGCTGGATGAGTGGGCACATGCGGGTTGGTTCCGGGTATCCGCGCGGGACGGCGCCGCCGCCTCGCCGGTGCCGCTGCAGGATGTGCGCGAACGCCTGGCCGGCGAGTTCGGTGCGCGTGCGGATCTGACTTTCCGCCCACCGCGCGAGCGTGGCGAGAGCCTGTGGGCGATCGTGCGCGGTCCCTGGCGCGGTACGGTCTATCTCGATCCTGGCAGCGGTGCCGAGTTGGGCCGGCGCGGCGAGAACGAGGGCCTGCGCAACCTGCTGTTCGAGTTGCACAGCTCACTGTGGCTGCAGGACGCCGGCAAGGCGTTGCTGGCGATCGTGGCGCTGGTCTATGCGCTGATGCTGGCCACCGGTGTGGTGTTGTGGTGGCCGCGCCGCTGGCCGCCGTCCTGGCGGGTCGAATTGCGCAGGGGGCGCTCGCGTGCGCTGTTCGACCTGCATCGCACCGGCGGCGTGTTGGTGGCGGCGCTGGTGCTGATGAGCGTGGCCACCGGCGCCTATATGGCGTGGCGGCCGCTGGGTGGCTGGGTGAACCGGGTCGCCGGCGTCGCGGCGACGGCGCCGCCGAAGGTGCCCGATCCGCAGGCGGGACCGGTGCTCACGCTGGACGCGCTGGTCGCGCGGGCGCGCGCCGAGTACGCCGATGCGCCGGTGGGCTTCGTGCAGGTGCCTGCCGATCCAGCCAGGCCGGTGCGGGTGCGGTTGCGCCTGCCCGACGATCCGCATCCGAATGGTTTGACCTCGGTCTGGCTGCATCCGCGCAACGGTCAAGTGCTGGCGGCGTGGCGCTGGGATGCGCTGGATCCGGGCGCGCGCGCTGTGGCGGTGGTTTATCCGCTGCATACCGGCGTGCTTGGCGGACCTTGGCTGGAGGCGCTGATCGCGTTATCCGGGCTGTGCCTGGGGGGATTGGGCATCACCGGTCTGTGGCTGTGGTGGCGGCGGCGCTCGCACGCGCACTCGCACCTCCAGCGCTAGGCACCGGCCCGTTGTTCATGCGCAAGCGCCGCAGCGGAACCCTGCGAGGATGCAGCGGTCCTACTTCCATCAATCGGAAGTAGGTGCACAGATGCAGAACAAGCAAGCGCGTTGGCCGTGGGTCGTCGGCACGATATTGATGGTGGGTGTCGGTGTGTGGCTGTTCCGCCCGAGACCCGAAGTCGCGTCGGTTGCGCCGCGCGAGTCGGCCATAGCCCGCACCCAGACACCGATGGCGAAGGCCGGGCTGCCGGCGGCCCCGATCGTCGAGCATCCGATCGCCAGCGAGGCTGCGGCCGATGCGGCGATCCCGGCGCTGGCCGACAGTGACGATGCGGCCTGGTCGGCGCTGTCGGGCGTGCTCGGCAACGAGGCGGCGCTGGGCATCCTGCTGCGCGACCATCTGGTCCAGCGTCTGGTGGTGCTGGTCGACAACCTGCCGCAGCGCAGCGTGCCCCCGAGCGTGCTGCCTTACCGGCCGCTGCAGGATCCGATCCGCACGGTGGGCGAAGCGGGCGCGGAGGCGCCGGCCGAGCTGGACGCAGCGGCCAATGCATCGCGCTATGCGCCCTACGTGGCGGCATTCACCCATGCCGATCCCGCTGCGCTGGCCGCGGCCTATCGGCGCTTCTATCCCTTGTTCCAGCAGGCTTATGTCGAACTGGGTTATCCGCAGGGTTACTTCAACGATCGCCTGGTGCAGGTGATCGACCATTTGTTGCAGACACCCGAACTGGCGCAGCCGCCGCGGGTCGAGCCGAACGGTCGCGGCAGGTATCGCTTCAGCGACCCAGCGCTGGAGTCGCTGTCGGTGGGGCAGAAAGCGCTGCTGCGGTTGGCGCCGGAGCAGGCGGTAGCGGTCAAGCGCCAGCTGCGCGCGATCCGCGCGGCGATCACCGCGGGTTGATGTCGCGGCCTGATGTCTGGTTTTCCTGCCATTAGCGGGATTCTGCAGTTCCTGCGGCTTGCGGGGTGGGGTTATTGAGGGGCGCGCGTGCTGTGTGCGGTTTGTTTTGTCGGCTTACGGTGCGGGCCCCGCCCTGACGGGGAGGGGCGGGCCCGGCTCGGTTGGACATCCTGTCCAACTCGCCTACCGCGGCCATCCATGGCCGCTGGCCACCCCTCCCCCGCCAGGACGGCGCAAGGCGCGTTGTTATTACGGCTTCGATTGAGGCGCGCCGGGAGAGTGGGAGAAGAAGAGCCTGGCTGTCCATTGCCATCGGCACCCGACGAATCCCGGTTTAGATGTAGGAGCGGCTTCAGCCGCGACCGAGGGATCCGGCGGTCGCGGCTGAAGCCGCTCCTACATGAGAGAGCTTTTCGAAGCTTGTTTCCTGTAGCGCGCCACCGAACGAAGACTGGTACTCAAAGCGCCTTGCGCCGTCCTGCCTGGGTGGGCGCGTGAGCGGCACAGGGAGGCCGCGGCGGTGAGTGCGGCCAGGCGCCGCCCGAACCGAAAGCGATCCTCCCCGTCAGGGCGGCGCCCGCACCGTAAGCCGACAAAACAAACCGCACACAGCACGCGCGCCTCTCAGTAACCCACCATCCCGAGCGCCGTGGCGATGCCGGCATCCCGCACATGGGAGAAGAGCCTAATTATCTTGGGCGCGCGGGTGAGGCGAGCCGGTTGGGGAGCGGCCTCAGCTCGCTTCCGCCGTCGCGTCCTCGCGCAGCCACGCCAGCTTCTGCGGGCGGGGCAGTTGTTTGAGCACGTATTCGGCGCGCGAGGCGCTGGCGCGATCGGGGAACAGGCGGCTGCCCAGCAGCTCGATCGGCGGGTTGGCGCGCGTATAGCGGGCACCGCGGCCGGCGAGATGGGCGGCATAGCGCGCCGGCAGATCATTGGTGATCCCGGCGTAGTAGCTGCCATTGCGGCACAGCAGCAGATAGACGTGCCAGGGGGCGGAAGTCACGATGGATGCACCACTCAAACGCCGATCAAGCTTTCGGCCGGAATGCCGAGATTGCGGTGCAGGTTGCGGATCATCTCCAGGGTCAGGCCGCGCTTGCGGTTGAGCACTTCGTAGACCCGGTTCGGTTGGCCGATCGAAGGGACCAGGTCCTTCACGGTCAATCCGCCCTGTTCCATGCGGAAACGGATCGCCTCGATCGGATCGGGCGCCGCGATCGGGAACTGCCTGGTCTCGTAGGCCTCGACCAAGGTGGTGAGGATCTCGAAACGATCACCCTCGGGCGTGCCTTGCGTGGGTTCCTGGTCAAAGTACGCCGACAGCTCACGCAACGCATTGCGATGGTCGGACTCGTTGCGGATGGGATGGATGTTCATGCGTCCTCCACAGTGGCGGCATCGATTCGGTCATATTCGGCGTGCGTTCCGACGAACTTGATGTAGACCGCCTGGAATCGATCGGCGATCGCCACCACCAGCCGGTAATCGTTGCCCTTCACGTTGAACACGACGCGGTTATGGCCAACGAACCTCGCGCTCGCGTAGCGGTCGCGGATGTCCTGGGGTGTGCTCCATAGCGCGTGCTTGGCTTCGTCATGCCAGGCCTTGAGGGGCTGCTCGGCGGCGGGGTGGCGTCGCCAGAAGTCTCTCAACGCGCCGACAGCGACAACTTTCATATGGGTCCTGACGTCCATGCCATTCGCGGACTTTAGTCCCAGAATGGGACTTTTGCAACCGAAGGAGCAGCCAGTCATCGGAAAGATTGAACTCGCGCGCAGCGGCCGTCTCAGCCGGCCTTGAAACACGCCCGCTTAACCGCATCTGGAGATCATTGGCCGGCGCCGCCGGTCCCACTCGACTCAGAGGAACTGCGAACCATGCGGATGGACAAGCTCACCTCGCGTTTCCAGCAGGCGCTGGCGGACGCGCAGTCGCTGGCCGTGGGCCGCGACCACAACATCATCGAACCGGTGCACGTGATGACTGCGCTGCTGGACCAGTCCGGCGGCAGCACGCGGCCGTTGCTCGCACAGGCCGGGGTCAACGTGCCGTTGCTGCGCGAGCGCCTCGGCGAGGCGCTGGAAAAGCTGCCGAAGGTATCCGGGCAGGAAGGCAGCCTGTCGATCGGCAATGACCTCAGCCGTCTGCTCAACCAGACCGACAAGCTGGCGCAACAGCATGGCGATGCCTTCATCGCCAGCGAATGGTTCGTGCTGGCCGCCGCCGACGATGGCGGTGCGCTGGGCCTGGCGTTGCGCGCGGCCGGCGCCGACAAGCGCCGCCTGGAGGCGGCGATCGAGAAGATCCGCGGAGGGGAAACCGTGCAAAGCGAAAACGCCGAAGAGCAGCGCCAGGCGCTGGAGAAGTACACCATCGACCTGACCGAGCGCGCCGAAAGCGGCAAGCTCGATCCGGTGATCGGCCGCGACGAGGAGATTCGCCGCACCATCCAGGTCCTGCAGCGCCGCACCAAGAACAACCCGGTGCTGATCGGCGAGCCCGGCGTGGGCAAGACCGCGATCGTGGAAGGCCTGGCCCAGCGCATCATCAATGGCGAAGTGCCTGAAGGCCTGCGCGGCAAGCGCGTGCTGTCGCTGGACATGGGCGCGCTGATCGCCGGCGCGAAATTCCGCGGCGAGTTCGAAGAACGCCTGAAGGCGGTGTTGAGCGACCTGGCCAAGAACGAAGGCCAGATCATCCTGTTCATCGACGAGCTGCACACCATGGTCGGCGCGGGCAAGGCCGACGGCGCGATGGATGCGGGCAACATGCTCAAGCCGGCGCTGGCGCGCGGCGAGCTGCACTGCATCGGCGCCACCACGCTGGACGAGTACCGCAAGTACATCGAGAAGGATGCGGCGCTGGAACGGCGCTTCCAGAAGGTCTTCGTGGGCGAGCCGACGGTGGAGGACACCATCGCGATCCTGCGCGGTCTCAAGGAAAAGTACGCCATGCACCACGGCGTGGAGATCACCGATCCGGCGATCGTTGCCGCGGCCACGCTGTCCAATCGCTACATCACCGATCGCCAGCTGCCGGACAAGGCCATCGACCTGATGGATGAGGCGGCCAGCCGGATCCGCATGGAGATCGATTCCAAGCCGGAAGAACTCGACCGCCTGGAGCGGCGGCTGATCCAGCTCAAGATCCAGCGCGAGATGCTCAAGAAGGAGAAGGACGAGGCGTCGCAAAAGCGCCTGGCCGACCTGGAGGCGGACATTGACGCGCTGGAGCGAGAATTCTCCGACCTCGACGAAATCTGGAAATCGGAAAAGGCCGCGCTGCAGGGCACGACCAAGATCAAGGAACAGATCGAGCACGCGCGGCTGGAGCTGGAAGCGGCGCAGCGGCGCCAGGATTTCGCCAAGATGAGTGAGATCCAGTACGGCCTGTTGCCGCAGCTGGAGAAGCAGCTGGCGGCGGCCAGCGAGGTCGACCAGAAGGAATTCAAGCTGGTGCAGGACCGCGTCACCGAGGAGGAAATCGCCGAGGTGGTCTCGCGCTGGACCGGCATCCCGGTCAACAAGATGCTCGAAGGCGAGCGCGACAAGCTGCTGCGGATGGAGCACATGTTGCACGAGCGGGTGGTCGGCCAGGAGGAGGCGATCCGCGTGGTCTCCGATGCGGTGCGGCGTTCGCGTGCCGGGCTGTCGGACCCGAACCGGCCCAGTGGTTCGTTCCTGTTCCTCGGCCCGACCGGTGTCGGCAAGACCGAGTTGTGCAAGGCGCTGGCCGAGTTCCTGTTCGACAGCAGCGACGCGATGATCCGCATCGACATGAGCGAGTTCATGGAGAAGCACTCGGTGGCGCGGCTGATTGGCGCGCCTCCTGGCTATGTCGGCTATGAAGAGGGTGGTTACCTGACCGAGGCGGTGCGGCGTCGTCCGTATTCGCTGATCCTGCTCGACGAGGTCGAGAAGGCGCATACCGATGTGTTCAATATCCTGCTGCAGGTGCTGGACGATGGTCGCCTCACCGACGGGCAGGGCCGCACGGTGGATTTCCGCAACACGGTCATCGTCATGACGTCGAACTTGGGCTCACACCAGATCCAGGAATTGGGCGGGGACGATTCGCCGGAGGTCTATACACAGATGAAGGCGGCGGTGATGGGGGTGGTGCAGGCGCACTTCCGTCCGGAGTTCATCAATCGGCTGGACGACATCGTGGTGTTCCATCCGCTGGACAAGCAGCAGATCAAGCAGATCGCCAAGATCCAGATGGCGGGACTGGAGAAGCGCCTGGGCGAACGTGGCCTGCGCATCGAGGTCAGCGACAAGGCGTTCGAGCTGTTGGGCAATGTCGGGTTCGATCCGGTGTATGGCGCGCGGCCGTTGAAGCGGGCGATCCAGGCGCAGTTGGAGAATCCGCTGGCGCAGAAGATCCTGTCCGGCGAGTTCGCCAGCGGCGACACGATCAAGGTCGATACCGACGGCGGGCAGCTGGTGTTCTCGCGCGGGTGACGTTGGTTCACGTGTGGAATCGAAAGCCCGGGCATGCCCGGGCTTTTTTTCGCGCTTCTCCGCGCAGTGGGACGGCAGTGGCTGATGCGGCTTGCGAGAGGGGGGTATTGAGGTGGCGCGTGTGCATTTGCGGTTTGGTTGCGTCGGCTTGCGGTGCGGGCACCGCCCTGCCGGGGTAGCCGCTTTCGGTTCGGGCGGACATCCTGTCCGCACTCACCGCGCGGCACATCCGTGTGCCGCTCGACGCGCCCACCCCGGCAGGACGGCGCAAGGCGCTTTGAGTTTCAATCTTCGTTCGGCGCGCCGGGAGAGGGAGAGGAGAAAAGCTTGGCTCCCGGTTGCTATCGCCACCTGATGGTCCGCCGCTTCGATCGAAGCCGGGCATTTTCAGATCGCCGTCGCGATCGGGACGAAGGCTCGTCTCTCCACCCCCTCCCGGCGCGCCTCAATCGAAGACGTAATAACAACGCGCCTTGCGCCGTCCTGGCGGGAGGGGGTGGCCAGCGGCCATGGATGGCCGCGCTAGGCGAGTTGGACAGGATGTCCAACCGAGCCGGGCCCGCCCCCCTCCCGCCAGGGCGGTGCCCACACCGTAAGCCGACACCACAAGCCGCCCGCAACACGCGCGCCCCTCAATAAACCCCCCTCTCGCAAGCCACAGCGGCCGCAGATGTCCTCCCGGTGGGAGAAGCACTCGCCTTTACTCGGATCCCATGCGTAGCGGGTCCCGCACCTGCTAGCATTGCAGTCCCTGAGGTGACTGCCGGCTTGCCGGTGGTTTAAACGGGAATCCGGTGCGCCGAACCTCGCTGCAAGAGGCAAGGCAATTCCGGAGCTGCCCCCGCAACGGTGGGCGAGAACAGGTGTCGCAACCGAGCCACTGTGCGATTGCATGGGAAGGCGCGGCACCGGAGGACAGGCCTGACCGGCCCGCCCTCGCTCGCGAGCCCGGAGACCGGCCCAGGGATGACCCGGCACGCGGAGGGCGTGGCTTCGTCGGCCGCCTGCGCGCGCGCCGTGCGTGGCCGCGAGATCCGCCTGCCGTTCCCCATGCACCCGCGCGGGCAGGCGCGGTCCAGGAGTCCACCCTACATGCAGTCTTTTGTCGTATCGCCGCGCCGCGCCGCCCTGGCCGTGGCCGTTTCCCTTGCTTTCGCTTCCGCTGGCACCGCCGCCTTCGCCGCCGAAGCACCGGCCGAGCTGGACCGCGTCATCGTCACCGCCTCGCGCACCGCGCAGACCCAGGACCAGACACTGGCCCCGGTCAGCGTGATCGACCGCGCGCAGATCGAGCGCCTCGACCCGGCCTCGCTGCCGGAACTGCTGCGCGGCCAGCCCGGCGTCTCGCTGGTCAACAACGGCGGTGCCGGCAAGGCCACTTCGTTGTTCCTGCGCGGCACCGAATCGGACCACGTGCTGGTGCTGATCGACGGCGTCAAGGTCGGCTCGGCCACCTCCGGCGGCGCCGCGCTGCAGGACATCCCGGTGGAGCAGATCGAGCGTATCGAGATCGTGCGCGGACCGTTCTCCAGCCTGTACGGATCCGAGGCGATCGGCGGTGTGGTGCAGATCTTCACCCGGCGCCCGCAGGGGCCGTTCGCACCGAACCTGGCGCTGAGCGTCGGCAGCGACAACGCGCGACGCTACAGCGCCGGCGTGTCCGGCCGCAGCCAGAGCGACGTGAGCGAACGCGGTGGCTGGTACGCATTGCAGGCTGTGCACGACGAAACCGATGGCTTCAACGCCTATACCAACACTGGCTCGGCCTATTTCGACCCCGATCGCGATGGCTACCGCAACGACTCGCTGGGCGTGCGCGGCGGCTGGCGCTTCAATCGCCAGTGGGACGCGGAGGTCAACGCGATGCGTGCCGACAGCCGCAACGAGTACGACGGCAGCGTCGACAACCTGTCCAAGGGCACCGAACAAGTCGTCGGCGGCAAGCTGCGCTACGCCCCGACCCAGGCGCTCAAGCTCACCGCCAGTGTCGGCGGCAGCTCCGAACTGAGCGACACCTACCTGGATGGCGTGTATTCGTCGACGTTCGACACTCGCCGCCGCGTCGCTTCGCTGCAGGGCGACATCGATGCCGGCCCGGGCCTGCTGAGCGTGGGCTTCGACTGGCAACGCGATGAGATTGAGAGCAGCGAAACCTACGACGCCGACCGCCGCATCGATCGCGGCCTGTTCGCGCAATGGCAGCAGACCTTCGACAGGCAATCGCTGCAAGCCAGCGTGCGCCGCGACGACAACAGCCAGTTCGGCGGCAAGACCACCGGCAGCGTGCTGTGGGGCTGGGACTTCACCGAGCAGCTGCGGCTGACCGCCAGCTACGGCACCGCGTTCAAGGCGCCGACCTTCAACGAGCTGTACTACCCGGGCTACGGCAATCCGAACCTGGGGCCGGAGAACTCGCGCAGCGCCGAGATCGGCGTGCGTGGCAAGCATGGCTGGGGCGAATGGTCACTCAACGCCTACCAGACCGACGTCGACGACCTCATCGCCTACGACGCCGATCTCGTCGACGACGCGCATCCGTTCGGGCAACCGAACAACGTCGATCGCGCGCGCATCCGCGGCGTGGAGGCGATCGCCGGCACCGAATGGGCCGGTTGGCAATGGCAGGGATCGCTGACCTGGCTGGATCCGCGCGCCGTCGGCGGCGCCAACGATGGCCGCTGGCTGCAGCGCCGCGCGCGCCAGAGCGGGCGCATCGACGCCGACCGCAGCTTCGGCGCCTTCAGCATCGGTGCCAGCGTATTCGGCGCTGGCGATCGCTATGACAACCTGGCCAATACCACGCGCCTGGCCGGTTATGGGCTGGTCGACCTGCGGTTGGGTTGGCAGCTGGCCGATGCCTGGAAGCTGAGCCTGTCGGCCAACAACATGTTCGACCGCGACTACGAGACCGCGCGCTGGTACGCGCAGCCCGGCCGCAATTACCAACTGACCCTGCGCTACCATCCGGCGCAGTGAGGGGAGGAGGCTTGCCGATGAAGACGCAACGTTCCGCCGATACCGCCGTGCTGGTCACGCTGATGATCGTCATGGTGGCTACGCGCTTCCATCATTTCGGCGATGCATTGCACTTGCCGGATGCCTCGATCGCGCTGTTCTTCCTCGGCGGCCTCTACCTGCGCCGCTTTGGCCTATACGTCCTGCTGCTGGGCCTGGCGGTGGCGATCGACTATGTCGCGATCACCCAACGCGGGATGGATTTCTTCCAGCACTACTGCGTGACGCCGGCGTACTTCTTCCTGCTGCTGTCGTACGCCGTGCCGTGGCTGGCCGGGCGCCTGTGCGCGCCGCGGCTGCGCGCTACGCCGGGGGTGCTGGCGCTCACCTGGGGCGTCGGCGTGATCGCGGCCGCGCTGTCGTTCCTGGTCTCCAATGGCGCCTTCTATTGGCTCGGCGGCCGCTACGCCGGCCCGAACTGGCCGCAGTACCTGCAGCGGGTGGCGCAGTGGGGGCCGTTGTTCGTGCGCACCACGGCCGCCTATCTCGCGGTGGCGTTGGCTGGGCATGGGGTGCTCGCCTACTGGCGCAGCGCGCGCAAACACACGCTGCCGCAGCAGCATTGAGGAGATCCCGCCATGAACACCATTCGTAGCGATGCCGCGTTGCCGTTGTCTTCCGCTGCGGCGCAGTGGACCGCCGGGCTGGCGCTGGCGCTGCTGATGATCTGCACGCGCGGCCAGCATTTCGCCAGCGTCAATGCGTTGCCGAGTGCTTCGTGGGCGGTGTTTTTCCTGGCCGGTGCGCTGCTGCGGCCGATGTGGACGCTGCCGGCGTTATTCGTGCTGTCCAGCGCGCTGGACATCGGCAGCCTGGCGGCAGGCACCATCACCGACTGGTGCGTATCGCCGGCCTATTGGGCGCTGGCCTTCGCCTATGCGGCGCTGTGGTTGGGTGGCCACTTCTATGCGCGGCGCCTGCACAGGGCCGATTGGCGCGGTGTGCCGCGGTTGGCGTTGGCGCTGCTGGTGACCGCCAGCGTGGCCTACCTGCTTTCCAAGGGCGGCTTCTATTTTTTCTCCGGCCGCTATCCGGAGGCCGATATGCAGGGCTTCCTGGCGCGCGTGCCGCATTACTTCCCGCGTGCGCTGGGCACGCTGGCCGGCTACAGCGGGCTCGGGCTGGCGTTGGTGGCCGTTGCCAGGGTGCTGGTCGCGCGCCGCACTACAGAGGCGACCACACCATGAGTGACAGCACCATGAGTGACAGCACCGGCCGCGACGAAGACGCGCATTACCGCGAGCGCGCGCAACGCAAGAAGGAGCTGGTCGACCGCCGCATTGCGCGGGCGATCATCGATCGCGGCGTGCTGCTGGTCAATACCGGCAACGGCAAGGGCAAGAGTTCCTCCGGCTTCGGCATGCTCGCGCGCTCGCTCGGGCATGGTCTGCATTGCGGCGTCGTGCAATTCATCAAGGGCACGTTCTCCACCGGCGAAGAGGCGTTCTTCCGCCGCTTCCCGGACCTGCTCGACTATCACGTGATGGGCGAGGGCTTCACCTGGGAAACCCAGGACCGCGGCCGCGATATCGCCGCCGCGCAGGCGGCGTGGCAGCTGGCGCGCGGGATGCTGTCCAATCCCGAGTACGACTTCGTGCTGCTGGACGAGCTGAACATCGCGCTGGTCAAGGACTATGTCGCCCTCGAAGAGGTATTGGAGGCTTTGCGGCAACGTCCCGAGCGGCAGCATGTGGTGATCACCGGCCGCGGCGCACCCGATGCGCTGATCGAACTGGCCGACACCGTCACCGAAATGCGCCTGGTCAAGCACGCCTTCAATGCCGGCATCAAGGCGCAGAAAGGCGTCGAGCTGTAATCGTGCGCGCGCCGCGTTCCTGCCTGCCCTATGCGTCCGCGGCACGTCGATGCTGACGGTGAGCGCGCTGGCCACGACCACGCTGGTGGTTTTCGCCGCGGTGGCGCTGGACCTGTGCCTGGGCGAGCTGCGCCGCGCGCATCCGCTGGTCGCGTTCGGTCGCTTTGCGCAAGCCATTGAACGGCGGCGCTATCGCGACCGCCGCAATGCCGGCGTGCTGGCGTGGGGGCTGGCCGTATTGCCCTGGACATTGCTGGCGGCGCTGCTGCAATGGGCGGCGTGGCGCTGGTCGGCCTGGTGCGGCGCTGCATTGACCGCATTGGCCTTGTACGCGGCGCTGGGACTGCGCAGTCTTGGCGATCACGCGACAGCGGTGGCCGATGCGCTCGCCCGCGACGACCTGCCGGCCGCGCGCGCGGCGGTCGCGCGCATCGTCAGTCGGGATGCCGCCGCACTCGATGCCACGCAGGTCGCCAGCGCGGCCACCGAATCGGTGCTGGAGAACGGCAGCGACGCGGTGTTCGCGGCGTTGTTCTGGGGCTTGCTGCTCGGCGCGCCGGGGGCGGTGCTGTATCGCCTGTCGAACACGCTGGATGCGATGTGGGGCTACCGCACGGCGCGCTACGCGCGTTTCGGCTGGGCGGCGGCGCGTATCGACGATGCGCTGAACTGGCTGCCGGCGCGGCTGACCGCATTGACCTATGCATTGCTGGGCGCGACCGGCACGGCGCTGCGCTGCTGGCGCGACCAGGGCCGGCACTGGAAGAGCCCCAATGCCGGTCCGGTGATGGCGGCCGGGGCCGGTGCGCTGCGATTGCGCCTGGGCGGTGCGGCGCCTTACCACGGCCAATGGCAGGCGCGTCCGCCACTGGGTGAGGGAGCGCCGGCGGATGCTGCTGGCATACGTCGCGCGCTGTGGCTGGTACGCGCGGGCGTGGCGTGGTGGCTGTTGCTGTTGCTGGCGACGGCTGCGTGGTCGACGCTGCCGACCGACGCATCGGCGGTGCCGGGCGTGGCTGTCATGGAGGGCACGACGCATGCTTGAACACGGTGGCCGCCTGCTGCGCGCTGCGCAGCGTTTCGGCATCCCGCCCGACCAATGGCTGGATCTGTCCACGGGGATCAGCCCCTGGCCGTGGCCGGTGCCGGCGCCACCGGCCAGCGCCTGGCATCGCCTGCCCGAGGACGAGGATGGATTGGCCGCGGTGGCCGCCGAGTATTACGGCACCACGGCGCTACTGCCGGTCGCCGGTTCGCAGGCGGCGATCCAGGCGTTGCCGTGGCTGCGTCCGGCCTGCCGGGTCGGGGTGATTGCGCCGGGTTACGCCGAACACGCGCATGCCTGGCGTGCGGCGGGGCATGCGGTGACCACGCTGCCGGCCGAGGCCTTGTTCGCGCGAGCCGGGGACTTCGATGTGATCGTATTGATCCATCCGAACAACCCGGGTGGCGATCGCTTTACCGTGGAGGCGTTGCTGGATCTGCATGCGCAGCTGGCGTGGCGCGGCGGCTGGCTGATCGTCGACGAGGCATTCATGGACGCCACGCCTGCGTACAGCCTGTGCGCGCTGGCCGCGCGCGAAGGACTGCTGGTGCTGCGTTCGATCGGCAAGTTCTTCGGCATGGCCGGCGCGCGCGCGGGCTTTGCCTGCGGCGATGCGCAGGTGTTGCACGCGCTGCGCGAGCGCCTGGGGCCGTGGACGCTGAGTGGTCCGACCCGCTGGGCCTTGCGGCAGGCCTTGCAGGACACTGCCTGGCACGCGCAGGCGCGCGAGCGTTTGCAGGCCGCGTCGCAGCGGCTGTGCGCGATGCTCGACGCGCGCGGCTTGCGCGCGGGCGGTGGCAGCGCGTTCTTCCAGTGGCGGCAGCATGTCGCGGCCGCTGCGGTGCACGAGGCGTTGGCGCGACGTGGCGTGCTGGTGCGCCTGTTCGATGCGCCGGCAAGCCTGCGCTTCGGCCTGCCGGCCGACGAGGCGGCGCTGCTGCGCCTGGACGCGGCATTGGCCGCGGCGCTTGGGGAGGTCGCGCGATGAGTGCGCGGGTGCTGATGGTGCAGGGCTGCACGTCCGATGCGGGCAAGAGCACGCTGGTCGCGGCGTTGTGCCGCTGGCTGCACCGGCAAGGCGTGTCGGTGGCGCCGTTCAAGCCGCAGAACATGGCGCTCAACGCCGCGGTCACGGTCGACGGCGGCGAAATCGGCCGCGCGCAGGCGGTGCAGGCCCAGGCCTGCGGGTTGATGCCGCATACCGACTTCAATCCCATTCTGCTCAAGCCCAACAGCGACACCGGCGCGCAGGTCATCGTGCACGGCCACTCGATCGGCAATCTCGATGCGGTGGCCTACCACGACTACAAACGCACCGCACGCGAGGCGGTGCTGGCTTCCCACGGGCGTCTGGTGGCGCGACATGCCGTGCTGGTGGTCGAAGGCGCGGGCAGCCCGGCCGAGATCAACCTGCGCGCCAACGACATCGCCAACATGGGCTACGCCGAAGCGGTCGATTGCCCGGTGTTGCTGATCGCCGACATCGACCGCGGCGGCGTGTTCGCGCACCTGGTCGGCACGCTGGCCTTGCTGTCCGCCAGCGAGCAGGCGCGGGTGGTCGGCTTCGTCATCAATCGCTTCCGCGGCGACCTGGGGTTGCTGCAACCGGGCCTGGACTGGCTGGAGCAACGCACCGGCAAGCCCGTGCTGGGAGTGCTGCCTTATCTGCAAGGCCTGCACCTGGATGCGGAAGATGCCTTGCCGCAAGCTTCGCCGAACAAGCCGCAGGCGCGCCTGCGGGTGGCGGTGCCGGCGGTGCCGCGGATCAGCAATCACACCGATTTCGATGCGCTGGCAGCCCATCCACAGGTCGATCTGCGCTTCGTGGGGCCGGGCGAAACGCCGCCGGCCTGCGACCTGATCATATTGCCAGGCAGCAAGTCCACCCGCGCCGACCTGGCCTGGCTGCGCGAACACGGCTGGGAGGCGGCGATCCAGCGCCATCTGCGCTATGGCGGCCGCGTGCTCGGCATCTGCGGAGGACTGCAGATGCTCGGCACCGCAGTGAACGATCCGCAAGGTATCGAAGGCCCGGCCGGCAGCAGTGCCGGTCTTGGCTGGCTGACGCTGCAAACCACCTTGATGCCGGACAAGCAACTGCGCGGCGCGCAGGGCTGGCTGAGCTTCGCCGACAGCGACGTGCGCGGCTACGAGATCCACTGCGGCATCAGCGAAGGGCCGGCGTTGGCACGGCCGTTCGCGGTCCTGGATGGCGGCCGCCACGACGGTGCCGTCTCGCCCGACGGCCTGGTGATGGGTACCTATCTGCACGGCGCGTTCGATCATCCCGGTGCCCTGGCCGCGTTGCTGGCCTGGGCCGGCCTGGAGGCCGCGGACGCGCTGGACCTGCCGGCACTGCGCGAACAGACATTGGAGCGGCTGGCCGATGCGGTGGAACAGCATCTGGACATCGCCAGGCTCTCCACGTTGCTCGGACTGCCGACGCGGCAGGCGACACGCACGCCATGAACGATGGGAACAACATGCATGAACTGATCCTCGGCGGCGCCCGTTCCGGCAAGAGCGCGCTGGCCGAGCGCCGCGCGCTCGACAGCGGCCTCGACGTCGTCTACCTGGCCACCGCACAAGCGCTGGATGCCGAAATGGCCGCGCGCATCGCCCATCATCGCGCACGCCGCCCCGTGCAATGGGCTTGCGTGGAAGCGCCGATCGCACTGGCCGCTGCGTTGCGTGCGCATGCCGCGCCGGACCGTTGCTTGCTGGTCGATTGCCTCACCCTGTGGCTGAGCAATCTGCTCGGCAATCCGGATGCCGGTGCCTTCGCCCGCGAATGCGACGACTTGCTCGCCACCCTGCCACAGCTGCCTGGTCCAGTGCTGCTGGTCAGCAACGAAGTCGGCCAGGGCGTGGTGCCGATGGGCGAGTTGAGCCGGCGCTTCGTCGACGAAGCGGGCCGCTTGCATCAGGCCCTGGCTGCGCAGTGCGGGCGCGTGTGCCTGGTCGTCGCGGGTCTGCCGCTGTGGCTGAAAGGAGCGCCGGCATGAGCACGAGGTGGTGGCAGGCGCCGATCCCGGCGCCAGACCTCGACGCGCGCTCGGCCGCGTTGGCGCGCCAGTCCCGGCTGACCAAGCCGCCGGGTTCGCTGGGCCGGCTGGAGGCGGTGGCGGTGCAACTGGCGGCCTTGCAGGCCTGCGGGCGGCCCGGCGTCGATCGCGTGCACATCGCGGTATTCGCGGCCGACCACGGTGTCGCCGCCGAAGGCGTGTCTGCGTTTCCGCAAGCGGTCACCGGCGAGATGCTGCGCAACTTCGCCAGCGGCGGCGCCGCGATCGCGGTGCTGGCGCGCGAACTCGGCGCCACGCTTGAAGTGGTCGACCTGGGCACGGTCAACGACATCGGCACGATGGCCGGCGTGAAGCGCGCGCGCATCGCGCCGTGCAGCGGCAATCTGTGCGAGACCGCGGCGCTGACACCGGCACAGTTGGCGCAAGCCCTGCAGGCCGGTGCGGACAGCGCGAACGCTGCGCGTGCGGCCGGCGTACAGCTGTATATCGGCGGCGAGATGGGGATCGGCAACACCACTGCCGCCGCAGCGCTCGGCGCTGCACTGCTCGGGCTGCCACCGGCGATGCTGACCGGCGCCGGCACCGGCCTGGATGCGGCGGGCATCGCACACAAGACCGCGGTCATCGAGCGCGCGTTGCAACTGCACGCCGGTCCGCACGACGCGCTGGAATGGCTGCGCCGGCTGGGCGGCTTCGAGATCGCCGCGCTGACCGGCGCGTTCATCGCCGCTGCGCAATCGCGCTTGCCGGTGCTGGTCGACGGCTTCATCGCCAGCGTCGCCGCGTTGGCGGCCACGCGCCTGCAGCCGGACCTGCGCGCCTGGCTGTTGTTCGCGCATCGTTCGCACGAACAGGGCCACGGCACCGTGCTGACCGCGCTGCAGGCCCAGCCATTGCTCGACCTGGACCTGCGCCTGGGCGAGGCCAGCGGCGCCGCCTTGGCGGTGCCGCTGCTGCGGATGGCCTGCGCGCTGCACGCGCGCATGGCGACCTTCGAGGAAGCGGGAGTTTCGCAGGCATGACGGCTATCCAGACAAGAAGCGCCCGGATGACCGGCGCCGGCATCGAACTCCTGCGCCATGGCGACACCGGGCAGCGCAGCTATCGCGGGCAGCTCGACGATCCGCTCAGCGAGTTGGGCTGGCAGCAGCTGCGCCAGGCGACGCAGGCGGGGCAGTGGGACACGGTGGTGTCTTCGACCTTGCAACGCTGCGCCGCTTTCGCCGGCGAACTGGCCACCGAACGTGGCCTGCCGCTGCGGCTGGATGCGCGCCTGGCCGAGTATCACTTCGGCGATTGGCAAGGCACGCCGATCGAACAGATCGCACGCGAACAGGGGGATGCACTGGGGCGCTTCTGGTCCGATCCGGTCGCGCATCCGCCGCCGGGCGGCGAAACCTTCGCTGCATTCCGCGGCCGCCTGTCCGCGGCGCTCGACGAGATCGTCGCCGAAGCCGGCGACCGCGCCCGGCGCGTGCTGGTGGTCACGCACGGCGGCGCGATCCGCGCCTTGCGCTGCATCGTCGAGCAGCGCCCCTTCGGCGAGATGGTCTCGATCGAAGTGCCGCACGCCTCGCGCCATCCGCTGGACTGGCCGCGGCGGCCGGATGCGGCCACATGATCGGCGGCCTGCGGGTGGCGATCGGCTTTCTGACCCGGGTGCCGGTGCCGGCACATGTGTTCGCAGATAAAGCGGCGCGGGCACGTTCGCTGCCGTGGTATCCGTTGGTCGGCCTGTTGCTGGGCCTGGTGCTGGCGGCGCTGGCGTGGTGCCTGCAGGAGAGTCCGCCGCTGCTGGGGGCGGCCTTGCTGTTGCTGGCCTGGGTGTGGCTGACCGGCGGCCTGCACCTGGATGGCCTGGCCGACACCGCCGATGCCTGGGTCGGCGGCCTGGGCGATCGCGAGCGCACCCTGGCGATCATGAAGGATCCGCGCAGCGGGCCGGCGGGAGTGACCGCCGTGGTGTTGCTGCTGCTACTGAAGTTCGCTGCGTTGGCCAGCCTGGAGACGCCGCCGCTGATCGCGCTGGCACTGGCACCGCTGTTGGGACGCGCAGCATTGACCGCGGCCTTCCTGAGCACGCCGTACGTGCGCGCGGAAGGACTGGGCAGCGGCCTGGCGGATGCATCGCGCCCCGCCTGCGTGGCCGCGCTGCTGCTGGCCGCTGCGCTGCCCTTGTTGGCCGGCGAACGCGGCCTCTACGCGTTGCTGGCGGTGGCGCTGGTGTTCTGGCTGTGGCGTCGTGCCTGCCTGCGCCGCCTCGGCGGCATGACCGGCGACACCTGCGGTGCGCTCACCGAACTGGTCGAGGTCGCGGTGTTGGTGATGCTGGCCATTTAACGACATGCGCGATGGCGCATCCGGCAAGTGGATCGCGCAAGATCGGTAACGCGCGCCGGGTATTCCGGCGCGGACACTGCAAGCACGTTGCCAAGCACGCCCCAGGAGACCGGCCATGCGTCCTTCCGCCATCGACCGCTATACGCGTGCCGTCGAGCGCGTGCTGTCCCATCTGCAATCGGCCATCGAGCGCCAGGCCCCGCTGCCCGACCTGGCGGAAATGGCGGCGCTGGCGCATTTGTCCCCGTTCCATTTCCATCGCATCTATCGCGCGCTGACCGGCGAGACGGTGGGGAATACCGTCGCCCGCCTGCGCCTGGCGAGCGCGTTGCGAATGCTGGGCGAGGGCCGCAGCGTCACCGAGGCGGCGATGGCGGTCGGTTACGAGTCGTCGCAGGCCTTGGCGCGTGCGTTTCGCGCGCGGCTCGACGTCGCTCCGGCAGTGTTGCGCGGCGATGCCCGCGCGGCGGAAGCCTTGTTCGAACGGCTGCAACCGCCGCCGCCGCGCCCGGCCGATGCGCAGCTGCGGGTGGAAGTTCGCCCGATGGACTCGTTCGAGATCGTCGTGCTGCGGCGACGCGGCGCGTTCGAGGAACTGGACAGCGGTTTCGGCCGGCTGTTCGACTGGGCACTGCGCGCCGGCATCGCCGAACGGCTGGAGCGCTTGATCGGCATTCCGCTTTCGGACCATCGCGATGTGGCACCGCGCGAACATCTGTTCGACTGTGCGATGAGTTTCGGCCATGGAGTGCCGGCGCCGCCCGCCGGCATCGCGTTGCGCCAGCTCGGCGGCGGTCTGTACGCGGTGCTGCGCCATGTCGGCCCCTACGAGGGCATCGAGGACGCGGTGGACCGGCTGCTCGCGGATTGGTTGCCGCAAAGCGGGCACGCGCCGCGCGAGGCGCCGCTGTTCCATCACTATCTCGACGACCCGGAGCAGGTGCCGGCGGCGATCCTGCGCGCGGACATCCATCTGCCGCTGCAGCCGGCCTGAGCCGGCGACGGCCCGCACTGCGTCAGCCGGCAGGCGCCTGCTGCCGCAGCGACCGGTACGGCGGCGTCGACAGGATCATCTCGGTCAGCGAATGGGCGAGCTCGCGCTCGGCCAGCACCGCGCCGTCGGCGCCGTGGTCGAGCAGGTACTTCACTTCCACCTCGCTGTGCGCGCGCGCCAGCAAGGTGAGCGATGGATTGAGCGCGCGCAGCTTGCTCAGCGTCTCGCCGGCTTCCAGCGGCTGCGGGATCGCCAACACCGCGATCTTGGCGCGTTCCGGATGCGCCTCGGCCAGCACCTTGTCGTTGGCGGCGCTGCCGCGGATCGCGGGGATGCCGGCCGCGTGCGCGCGCTCGACATGATCGCGGTTGTCGTCGATCACCAGCACCGGCACGCCGCGCTCGCGCAGCAGTGGCGCCAGCGCGCTGCCGACGCGCCCGTAGCCGATCACGATGGCGTGGCCGTGCAGGTCCAGCGAGGGGCCGGGCGGCAGGTCCGGCTCGACTGCGACCGGCGTTTCCTGCGCATGCCTGGCCTGCCAGCGATCCAGCCACGAGAACAGGAAAGGATTGGCGATGATCGACAGCAGCGAGCCGGCCAGGACCAGGTCGCGCCCGGTCTCCGGCAGGATCGCCAGGCTCACGCCGAGGCCGGCCAGGATGAAGGAGAACTCACCGATCTGCGCCAGGCTCACCGAGATCGTCAGCGCGGTCCCGGTCGGGTGGCCGAATGCGCGCACGATCAGGAACGCGGCCACCGACTTGCCGACGGTGATCGTCAGGAAGGTGGCCAACACTTGCCAGGGGTGCTCCACCAGGATGCCCGGATTGAACAACATGCCCACCGAGACGAAGAACAGCACCGCGAATGCATCGCGCAGCGGCAGCGAATCGTTGGCCGCCTTGTGGCTGAGTTCGGACTCGTTGAGCAGCATGCCGGCGAAGAACGCGCCCAGCGCGAACGACACCCCGAACAGCGTCGCCGAGCCGAATGCCACTCCCAGCGCGATCGCCAGCACGCCCAGGGTGAACAGCTCGCGCGACCCGGTCGCCGCGACCCGGGCCAGGATCCACGGAATCGCGCGCCGACCGACGATCAGCATGACCGCCACGAAGCCGGCCATCTTCAGCAACGTCCAGCCGATGGCCATGGCGATCGCCAGGGTGCCGCCATCGCGGCCGCCGGCCATCGCCTGCGCCAGCGCCGGCAGCAACACCAGTGCCAGCACCATCACCAGGTCTTCGACGATCAGCCAGCCGATGGCGATCTTGCCGCGCTGGGTCTCCAGCAGGCGTCGCTCTTCGAGCGCGCGCAGCAGCACCACCGTGCTGGCCACCGACAGTGCCAGGCCGAACACCAGCCCGTTGAGCGGCGGCCAGCCCATCGTCCAGGCCAGGCCCCAGCCCAACAGGGTCGCGACCACGATCTGCACGATCGCGCCGGGGATGGCGATCCACTTCACTTCCAGCAGGTCTTCCAGCGAGAAGTGCAGGCCCACCCCGAACATCAGCAGCATCACGCCCAGTTCGGAGAGCTGGTTGGCCAGGTCCTGGTTGGCGACGAAGCCCGGCGTGAACGGGCCGACCAGCATGCCGGCGATCAGGTAGCCGACCAGCGGCGACAATCGCAGCCGATGCGCGACCGCGCCCAGCACGAAGGCGACGGCCAGGCCGACGGCGATGATGTCGATGAGGCTGGTGTCGTGATGCATCGGCTGCTACGGAGACCTCGAACGGAAGCAAGTGTTCGAGTGTCGCCGATGAATGCGGCGCGGGGCAATCGCCGATTACCCGGCAATGCGTGCGATGGCCGTAATTAGTGGATCCCGGCGGGTGGCCGGGATCCGGAGCCGATTACCGGCGCGTGACCGCTCTCACCACTTGTAATCGATATTGGCGTACACGAACGCGCCGTTGAAGCCGAACGGCGAAGACGTGCTGTAGGGCAGGTAGGTGCGCGTGCCCAGCCCGGCCAGCTGCTGGTCCGGGTACTCGTTGAGCACGTTGTCGCTGCCGACGGTGAAGCTCCAGCGGTCCAGCGTCCAGGTCGCGGCCACGTCCAGCGTCCACTTCGCGCCGTAGGTCTGGTCCAGCGACGGCGTGGTGCCGTAGCTGGTGAACTCGCCCCAGCGGCTGGCGGTGGCGTTGAAGCGCCAATCGCCCGGCGACCAGGTCGAGCCGAGGAAGAACTTGTCGCGCGGCGAACCCTTGGTGATGCGGCCGATCTCGGTGCGGCCGATGCGCACCGCGGTCGGGTCGATGGCTTCCAGCGCCGGCGGGTTCTCGGCGATCCGCTCGACCTCGGTCTTGTTGTAGTTGTAGCCGGCGGTCAGCTCCAGCGGGCCGCTGCCCAGCGCCCAGCGATAGGTGCCGATCGCGTCCACGCCGGTGGTCTTGGTGTCGACCGCGTTGGTGAAGTAGCGGCCGCCGCCGATGCCGGTGTAGCCATTGGCCTGCAGGAAATCGCGCACCGCGGTCGAGGTCAGGTTCTCCGACAGCAGGATGCGGTCGTCGATGTCGATGCGATACGCGTCGACCGTCACGTACAGCGCATCGACCGGCTGCAGCACCAGGCCCAGGCTGTAGTTGTCGGATTCCTCGGCGCGCAGGGGCTCGGCGCCGAGCGCGATCGCGGCCGGATTGTCGGTGCGGAAAGTGCCGATCTCGTACGGCACGCCGTCGATGAAGTTGGTCGCGATGGACTGGAAATACTGCTGCTGCAGCGAGGGCGCGCGGAAGCCGTTGGAGACGGTGCCGCGCAGGGCGATCTTGTCGGTGAACGCATAGCGCAACGACAGCTTGCCGTTGGCGGTGTCGCCGAAGTCGCTGTAGTCCTCGTAGCGCCCGGCCAGGCCGACGGTGAATTTCTCGCTCAGGTTCGCTTCCAGGTCCACATAGGCCGAGTAACTGTGGCGATCGAAGTGGCCGGCATCGGAAGGCTTGAAGCCGGCGAACACCTGCGCGCCCGGCAAGAAGGCGCCGCTGGCCGAGGGCACGCCGCCGTTGATGTACGAGGACGGCTCGCCCGGCGACTGGTTGAACTTCTCGCCGCGCCATTCCAGCCCGAACGCCAATGCCAGCGGATAGGCCAGGCCCACTTCCAGTGATTTGCTGAAGTCGGCGTTGAGCACGTTCTGGGTGACTTCCAGCGCGCCGGCGTAGAAGCGCGTCGGCGAGTCCAGGCCCATGCTGTTGTTGAGGCTGTTCCTGACGTCGAAGCGCAGGTCGTTCTGGCCGTAGTTGTAGCTGAGGTCGATGTTGAGGTCGCCGGCGGTATGCGTCTTCAGGCCGCCGACCCAGGAGACGTCCTTGCTGACGTTGTAGATCTGCGGCAGGAAGCCGTCCGGGTAGATCTCCGGGCGGTTGCGGTTGTCGGTGTCCCAGCGGAAATAACCGTTGGACAGCACCTCGCGCCGGCTGGCCATCGCGTAGGAATAGAACGTCAGGTACTCGACCGGGCTGTAGTCGCCGTTGTAGGAAACCGCGCCCTGGTCGATGTCCGGGTCGCCGTAGCGCTGCTCGACCACGCCGTTGTACGGCGTGGCGCGGTCGGTCTGGTCCTGGTGACCGGCCTGGCCGGCCAGGTGCAGTGCCCCGTGCTCGCCGAGCTTGATGCCGCCGTCGCCGGACAGCTGGTACTGCTCGCCGTCGCCGGCGCTGTACTGGCCATAGCGTGCGGACAGGCTGCCATGTTCGCCACTGCCCTTGAGCACCACGTTGATGACGCCGGCGATGGCATCGGAGCCGTACTGCGCGGAGGCGCCGTCGCGCAGCACTTCGATGCGCTCGACCGCGGCGATCGGAATCGTGTTGAGGTCGGCCGGCGACGAGCCACGACCCTGGCTGCCATTGAGATTCACCAGCGCGGTGGTGTGGTAGCGCTTGCCGTTGACCAGCACCAGCACCTGGTCCGGCGCCAGCCCGCGCAGTTGCACCGGGCGCACCGCATCGGTGCCGTCGGTGATCGCCGGGCGCGGGAAGTTCAACGAGGGCACGGCCCGCGACAACGCGGTCGCCAGCTCGGTGGTGCCGGTGGCGGTCAGCATTTCCGGCGAGATGATGTCGATCGGCGAGGCCGACTCGGCCACCGTGCGATCGGTCACGCGGGTGCCGGTGACGATGATGGTGTCCAGCGTGGTCGGCGAGGATTGCGCCGACGCGCCGAACGAGGAAATCGCTACAACGACCGCAGCTGCAAGAGCAGAGACATGGCGTTTCATGGAAGTGCGACTCCAGTGGGGACGGAGGATACGCCGGCTCCCGCCCCCCTCCGGGCGAAGCGACCTGCGGTCGCGCCGGTACGTGACCCACGAGTAACCCGGGTGACCGGCAAATGTCAATAATGTGTTAATCGGTTTCGGTTGAAACGACAGGCTGCAGGCGGCTTGAGCCGCAATAAGGCTTCCTCGGTGCTTCTCTGGTTCCGACGACTCTGCGCCTTGCAGGGTGGGGTTTATTGAGGGGCGCGCGTGTGGTGGACGGTGGGTGGCGACGGCTTCATGGGGCGCGCGGGGAGGGTGTGAAGAGAAAAGCCCGGCGCCCGGTTGCCATCGGCCTCCGACGGATCCCGCCTTCGATGTAGGAGCGGCTTCAGCCGCGACCGTAGGGTCCCTCGGTCGCGGCTGAAGCCGCTCCTACAGAGAGCATCAAGATCTTCCCGAAGCCGGGATTAGGCGGCTGCCGATGGCAATTGAAAGCCGGGCTTTTCTCTTCACACCCTCCCGGCGCGCCCCAGTCGAAGACATGACAACCAACGCGCCTTGCGCCGTCCTGGCGGGAGGGGGTGGCCAGCGGCCATGGATGGCCGCGGTAGGCGAGTTGGACAGGATGTCCAACCGAGCCGGGCCAGCCCCCTCCCGTCAGGGCGGCGCCCGCACCGTATGCCGACACAAACATCCGCCATACCAAGCGCGCCCCTCAATAACCCCACATCGCAAGCAGCAGCATCGTCAAAGCCTGCGCCAACAAAACAAACCCCGCACATAAACAAAGGCCCGGTTTCCCGGGCCCCTGTCACCAAAGAATCGCCAGGCCTTACCAGCGATAGTTGGCCTTGCCATACACGTACGCGCCGTTGAACCCGAACGGCGACAGATTGCTGTACGGGAATTGCCCGCTGGTCGAGTTGGCGAAGTTGTTCTCGTCCGGGTACTCGTTGAGCAGATTGTCCGCGCCTACCGTCAGCGTCCAGTTGCCGGTCTTGTAGGCCGCCGACGCATCGACCACCCACTTCGCGCCGAAGGTCTGGTCGTTGACCGCCGACGCCGGCCGCGTGGTGAATTCGCCGTAGCGGGTGGCGCCCAGCGACAGCGTCCAGTGCTCGGAAATCCAGCTGCCGTTGAGCAGGAACTTATCGCGCGGGAAGCCCTCTTCGATGCGGCTGCGCTCGGTGCGGTCGATGCGCTCCAGGCTCAGCCCGTTCGCGCTCAGCTGCGCCGGGTTCGGCGCCACCCGCGTCACCTCGGTCTTGGCGTAGCTGTAGCTGCCGGTCAGCTCGAACGTGCTTGCCGCCAGCTGCCAATGGTATTGGCCGACCACGTCCACGCCACGGCTGCGGGTGTCCACCGCGTTGGTGAAGTAGCGCCCGCCATTGACGCCGAAAATGCCCTGGCCTTCGAGGAATTGGCGCACCGCGTCACCGGTCAGGTTCGACGACAGCACGATGCGGTCGTCGACGTCGACCTGGTAGGCGTCGATGGTCAGGTACAGCGCATCCAGCGGCTGCAGGACCAGGCCCAGGCTGTAGGAGGTGGAGGTTTCCGGGTCCAGCGGTTCGGCGCCGAGCGCACGCGCGACCGCACTGTCCGCCGGGAACGTGCGGATCTCGTAGGGATTCGGGTCGCCCGCCAGGAACGTCGTGCTGGTGGTCTGGAAATACTGCTGCGGCAGCGACGGCGCGCGAAAACCGGTGGCCACCGTGCCGCGCAGCGCGACCTTGTCGGTGAAGGCGTAGCGCCCGGACAGCTTGCCGGACGTCTCGCTGCCGAAATCGTCGTAATCCTCGTAACGACCGGCCAGGCCGGCGGAGAACTTGTCGGTCAGGTCCGCCTCGATGTCGGCATACAACGCATAGCTGTCGCGCGAATAACGTCCCGACACGCTGGGCGCGTAGCCGCCGAAGCCCTGCGCACCGCCGGCCAACTGGCCGGACTGGAAGTAGGAGCCCGGCTCGCCCGGCGACTGGTTCCACTTCTCGTTGCGGTATTCGGCGCCGAACGCAACGTTGACCGGATACGCCAGGCCCCAGTCGAAGCCGCGGCTGACATCGATGTTGGCGATGTTCTGGGTGGTCTCCAGTGCGCCGTCGTAGAACGAGGTCGGCGAGTTCGCGCCGAGGCTGACGTTGAGGGTGTCGCGGGTGTGGAAATCCAGGCGGTTGTAGCCGTAGTTGTAGCTGGCGTCCCACTTCCACTCGCCCAGCGTGCCGCGCAGCCCGGCGACCAGCGAGCGGTCCTTGGAATAGCTCTGGATCTGCGGCAGGAAGCCGCTCGGATAGATCGAGGCGATGTTCTGCGCGGTGTTGCCCGGTGCGCGGAAGAAGGCCGCGCCGGTGATGTCGCGGTTGCTCGCCAGCGCGTGGCCGTAGGCGGTGATGCTGTCGGTGAGCTGGTACTCGCTGTTGAGCGCGACGGCCTGCGCGTCGACGTCCGGGTCGCCGATCACGAACGCCTTCTGGCCCACCGCCGGCTGCGAAGCGCTCGGCGCACCGGCGTAGGGGCGCGCGCGGTCGGTGAGGTCCTGCTGGTTCAGCTGGCCGGCCACGTGCAGCCAGCCGCGGTCGCCGCCCAGCGCGATCCCGGTGTCGCCGGACAACTGGTAGTTCTTGCCGTCGCCGGCCGAATACTGGCCGTAGCCGACTTCCAGGCTGCCGCCCGGCTCGGCGCCCTTGAGCACGATGTTGACCACGCCGGCGATCGCGTCGGAGCCGTATTGCGCCGAGGCGCCGTCGCGCAGCACTTCCACGCGCGAGATCGCCGCGATCGGAATGGTGTTCAGGTCCACCGCCGCCGAGCCACGGCCGATGGTGCCGTTGATGTTGAGCAGCGAGGAGGTGTGGTGGCGCTTGCCGTTCACCAGCACCAGCACCTGGTCCGGCGACAGGCCGCGCAGCTGCACCGGGCGCACGGCGCTGGTGCCGTCCGACAGCGCCGGCCGCGGGAAATTGAGCGAGGGCAGGGCGCGCGCCAGCGCCGCGGCCAGTTCCGGCGTGCCGGTGGCGGCCAGCGCCTCGCCGGTGATGATGTCGATCGGGGATTGCGACTCGGCGACCGTACGGTCGCTGACCCGGGTGCCGGTGACGATCACGGTATCCAGCGTGCTGGGCGCGGCGGCGGCCGGGGCCTGGGCCGGGGCGGTGGCGGTGGCGTCCTGGGCGAGGGCGGGGGAACTGGACAGCGCCAAGGCAATAGCGGCGGCGAGCGGTGCGGCAAACAACGACAAGCGGTGGTGCATGAGAACTCCGACGGAGCCCGGGGGAGGGCGATGGACAGGGACCGGGCCAGGGCCGCTGTGGAGGAAGAGAACACAACGACACCCGGGCCCGGATACGTGAAGTATTCGTTGCAAGTAGAATGACGTCACAGGAAGGCTGGGCATTTCTTCATGCCTTCCGGCTATTTCGGCCCACTTTCAGACTGGTCCCCCATGATTTCCCTGAGAAATTTCGCCTTACGTCGCGGCGAACGCCTGCTGTTGTCCAACGTCGACCTCGCCATGCACGCCGGCTACCGGGTGGGCGTGGTGGGACGCAACGGCACCGGCAAATCCAGCCTGTTCGCGGCCATCCGCGGCGAACTGGAAGCCGACAAGGGCGATGTCGATCTGCCGGGCAGGGTGCGCATCGCCAGCGTCGCGCAGGAAACCCCGTCGCTGCCCGATCCGGCGATCGAATTCGTGCTGGGCGGCGACATCGAAGTCTCCGCGGTGTTGCGCGCCGAGGCCGAAGCCACCGCGCGCGAGGATTGGGAGGCGGTGGCCAACGCGCACCAGCGGATGGCCGAACTCGGTGCCTACGATGCCGAGGCCCGCGCCGGCAAATTGCTGCATGGCCTGGGTTTTCCGGCGGAAACGCATTCGCGCGCGGTGTCGGCGTTCTCCGGCGGCTGGCGCGTGCGCCTGAACCTGGCGCGCGCACTGATGATGCCCTCGGACCTGCTGTTGCTCGACGAGCCCACCAACCACCTCGACATGGACGCGGTGCTGTGGCTGGAGCAATGGCTGCTCAAGTACCCCGGCACGCTGTTGCTGATCTCGCACGACCGCGAGTTCCTCGACAACGTCGCCACCCACACCCTGCACCTGCACGGCGGCGGCGCCAAGCTCTACGTAGGCGGCTATACCGACTTCGAGCGCCAGCGCACCGAGCACCTGCGCCAGCAGCAGATCGCGCACGACAAGGAACAGGCTGAGCGCGCCCACCTGCAGAGCTTCATCGACCGTTTCAAGGCGCAGGCGAGCAAGGCGCGCCAGGCGCAGAGCCGGATGAAGCGACTCGCCAAGCTGGCGGGCACCGAGGCGGTGCGCGCCGAGCGCGAATTCCGCATCGAGTTCTCGCCGCCGAACCGGCTGCCGCACTCGCTGATCCGTCTGGACCATGTGGAGGCGGGTTATCCGGCCGACAAATCCGGCACCGAGCCCACGGTGATCCTGCACGATGTCGGTTTCGGCCTGGAGGCGGGTGACCGCATCGGCCTGCTCGGTCCCAACGGCGCCGGCAAGACCACCCTGGTCAAGACCCTGGTCGGCGAACTGGCGCCGCTGGCGGGCGAGCGCAATGCGCATCCGGACCTGCGCATCGGTTACTTCGCCCAGCACACCGTCGAGTCGCTGCACGAAGGGCAGTCGCCGATCGACCATTTCCGCGAGATCTCGCCGGACGCTTCGACCCAGTCTTTCCGTGATTTCCTCGGCAAATGGAATTTCCCTGGCGACCGCGCGTTCGAGGCGGTGGACGGCTTCTCCGGCGGCGAGCGCGCGCGCCTGGCGTTGGCGCTGATCGCCTGGCAGCAGCCCAATGTGCTGTTGCTCGACGAGCCCACCAACCACCTTGATCTGGAAATGCGCGAAGCGCTGGCCGAAGCGCTCAGCGATTTCGACGGCGCGATCGTGATGGTCTCGCACGACCGCCACCTGATCGGCCTGGTCTGCGACACCTTCTGGCGCGTCGCCGATGGCAGCGTCGAGCCGTTCGACGGCGACCTGGACGAATACGCGGCCTGGTTGCGCAGCCGCCCCGCCGCACAGGGCACCAAGCAACGCATGGCCGATGCGGCACCCACACCGCCGCCGCCGAGCCCGCCGCTGCCGCCGCCGGCGCCGAAGAAAGCCGTCAACCCGCACAAGCTGGCGGCCGCGGAAAAGCGCGTCAACGAACTGGAATCGCTGCTGGCCGACCTCGATGGCCAGCTTGCCGACCCGGCCAACTACGCCGACAGCGCCCGCATGTCCGACCTCGGCCGCGATCGCGAGCACGCCGCCGCGCGCCTGGCCGAGGCCGAACAGCAGTGGCTGGAAATGATGGGCTGAGCGGTGGGAGTGGCGCATCCCGCGCAGCGGGCTGCGCCCCTTAACAAAGGGGCCTCTTCCCCAGACACGATGTCGCTCTTTGTAGGAGCGGCTTCAGCCGCGACCGCCGGATCCGGCGGTCGCGGCTGAAGCCGCTCCTACAAGTGCGCAAGTGCGCCGCCAGGCAGGTTCACCCCTGCGCCTGCAGCCACTCGCGGAACCGTCGCGCCGGCTCACTCTCGCTGCGCGAACGCAGCCGTGTGAGCCAGTAACGCCCCAGATCCGCGCTGGCCGCGAAGGGCTGCACCAGCCGTTCCGCCGCCAGGTCCTGCTCGAACAGCCTTAGCGGCAACAGCGCAACCCCGGCCCCGGCGGCCGCGGCGCTGGCCAGCGCCAGCGAAGAATCGAACACCGGCCCGCGTGCCTCCTGCGGCGGCAATCCGGCCGCCTGCCACCAGCGCGGCCACTCGTCGCCGCGGTACGAACGCAGCAAGGTGACCCGCGCCAGGTCCGCCGGCTGGCGCAGCCGCCCGGCCAGCGAGGGCGCGCACACCGGCGCGAACGGCGCCTCCAGGATCGCGGACGCGACCTGGCCCTGCCAGTCGCCGTCACCGAAGCGGATCGCCAGTTCCAATCCTTCGCCGGCCAGGTCGATGCGGTTGTTGTGCGTGTGCAGCCGCAACTCGATGTCCGGATGCGCGGCAGCGAAAGCCGGCAGGCGCGGCAGCAGCCAGCCGGTGGCGAAGGTGCCCACCGCGCCCACCGACAAGACGTGCGTGTAGCGGCCGCCGGCAAAGCGGTCCAGGGTGGCGCCGATACGCTCGAAGCATTCATTGAGCACCGGATACAGCGCCGCGGCCTCGTCGGTCAGCGCCACCCCGCGCGGCAGCCGATGGAACAGGGTGACCCCCAGGCGCTGCTCCAATGCCTTGATCTGGTGGCTCAGCGCGGCCTGGCTGACGCACAGCTCATCGGCGGCGCGGGTCAGGTTCTGGTGGCGGGCGGCGGCCTCGAAGGCACGCAAGGCATTCAGCGGCAGGCGGGGGTGCGGCATTGTCAGGCATCAATCCAGCTAATGGCTGGCCTTGAATAACCTCGCTGGTCCCGCCCGGTCAAGCCGCCAATACTGCGGCCTTCCCGAGGAGGTGGACGATGCATTCGAGAAGACAGTTCCTGCAGTGGAGCGCACTGGCGGCAACCGTGGTAGCCACGCCGCTGGCCTGGGCAAAGTCGCTGAAAACAACGCCCACGGAGCTGGCGGCGGCATGGCGGCGGATCGAGCAGGGCAGTGGTGGGCGGCTGGGCGTGGCACTGCACGACGCCAGCGGCCGGCGCCTGGCCGGGCTGCGCGACGACGAGCGCTTCCCGATGTGCAGCACCTTCAAATTTCTGTTGGCGGCGGCCGTCCTGCACGAGGTCGACCAAGGCCGGTTGCAGCTGGACCGGCGGGTGCCGATCGCCGCGACGGACCTGCTCGGTAACTCGCCGACCACCCGCGAGCACGTCGGTCCGCACGGCCTCAGCGTGGCGGAGCTGTGCCAGGCGACGCTGATCTGGAGCGACAACGCCGCCGCCAACCTGTTGTTCCCGCTGATCGGCGGCCCGGCGGGGCTGACCGCCTTCCTGCGCGCCAACGGCGATCCGTTGACCCGCAGCGACCGCACCGAGCCGACCCTCAACGAGTTCGCGCCCGGCGACGACCGCGACACCACCACTCCGGCGGCGATGGCGGGCAACCTGTGGCGCCTGCTGCTCGGCGATATCCTCGCGCCGGGCTCCCGGCAACAGCTGATCGCCTGGCTGCGCGACAACCGCACCGGCGACGCCCGTCTGCGCGCGGGCCCGCCCAAGGACTGGAAGGTCGGCGACAAGACCGGCTCCAACGGCGAGGACACCAGCAACGACATCGCGATCCTGTGGCCTCCGGGCGGCCGGCCGCCACTGCTGCTGACGGCCTATCTGCAAGGTGCGCGCGTGGACCAGGACCGGCAGAACGCCGCGCTCAGGGACGTGGCGGCGAGGGTGGCGGCGGCGTTCGGCTAGCCGCCGGGGTGGGATCGCCCTGGAATCGCTGGCGGCGGCGATCGCATCGTTGCGCCTTGCGCGGTTGAACTCGGCGGCTTTGCCCTAAAATTGGCCGGGTCCGTTCCTGCTTGAACTCTCCCCATGCCGATTTACGCCTTCCAGTGCGCCGAGTGCGGGCACAGCTTCGACCGCCTGCAGAAAATGTCCGACCCCGACCCGGAAGTCTGCCCGTCCTGCGGCGCACCGGCGATCAAGCGCCAGGTCACCGCGCCGTCGTTCCGCCTGGCCGGCGGCGGCTGGTACGAGACCGACTTCAAGAAGAGCGGCGACAAGCAGCGCAATCTCGCCGAAGGCAGTGGCGCCTCCAAGCCAGCCGCCGCTGCAACGGCACCCGCCGCACCGGCCAAGCCCGCCGCGGACTGATCGGCATTCGTTGTAGGAGCGGCTTCAGCCGCGACCGCAAGCTCGCCCGGTCGCCGCTGAAGCCGCTCCTACAACAGGGGGGGGCGTGAGATGCCACCCCCGCCCTGTTTCGCGATCAAAGGTGCCTCTGCCGGCCCTCAACGCGCGCCGAAGCGTGCGCGGCAACCGCCGTCCACCCACAAGCGGTTGCCGTCCATGCCCCAGTTGCGGCCTTCGATGCAGCGGGTGCTGGATAGCTGCTGTACCACCACCGGACGACCCTGGCGACGGTCCCAGTCGCAATAGCGGCGACGCTGGTTGTCGCTGCTGCAGGTGACCGTGAAGTTCGGATTGGCGCCGCCGCCGCCCCAGCCACCGCCGCCGCGTCCCTCGGCGAACTCGCCGCGGCAGCCGTCGGTGACCCAGATGCTGCCGTTGCGGAAGCCCCAACTGCGGCCCTCGACGCAACGCGTGTCGGACAGCTGCCGCACCAGCACCGCGCCGCGCCAGCCCGTGTTGCACTGGCGCTGGCGGCGATCGGTGCTTTCGCAGCGGATGGTCCCGCCACTGCCGCCGCCCCAGCCGCCACCGCTGCCGCGCGAGTCGCCGAAGCGCGCCCGGCAGCCGTCATCCACCCAGACGAAGCCACGCCCGCTGCCCCAGTTGCGGTTCTCCACGCAGCGCGTATCGGACAGGTTCTGCACCAGCACCGCGCGGCCGGAGAACGGCGTGCTGCATTGGTTGCGGCGGTTGTCGTTGCTGGCGCAGGTTACCGTCTGGCCCTGGAAGCCGCGGTCCTGGGCCGGCGCCGGGCCGGCGGTGGTGCACAGCAGTCCGGCCACGGCGAGCGCCGGGGCCAGTGAAGTCAGGCGAAGGTTCATGGGGAGCCTCGTCGTGTTCAGGATGGCGGCGACTATAGCCGCCGCCAGCAACAACCAACCATGACTGGCCCGGATTTGCCCCCGCCCCGGCCGCGGCCGCAAAATAGAAGGCTTTCCGGCGCGGCCTGCGCCGGCACCTGCGGAGCTTTCGATGCGTACCCACTTCTGCGGCCTGGTCGATGAGACCTTGATCGGCCAAACCATCACCTTGGCCGGCTGGACCGACGTGGCCCGCAATCTGGGCGGCGTGTGCTTCATCGATCTGCGCGACCACGAGGGCATCGTGCAGGTGACGGTCGAGCCTGGTGCCGACGGCAGCGCCGAAGCGGAAGTGTTCAAGGTCGCCGCCAGCCTGGGCTACGAGGACGTGCTGCAGGTCGAGGGCGTGGTGCGCGCGCGCCACGCGGTCAACGACAAGATCCGCACCGGCAAGGTCGAGGTCATCGCGACTCGCATCACCGTGCTCAACAAGGCCGAGCCGCTGCCGTTCCATGCGCACGAGAACCCGGGCGAAGAAACCCGGCTGAAATACCGTTACCTGGACCTGCGCCGGCCGGAGATGCAGCGCATGCAGCGCACCCGCATCAAGCTGGTGCAGTCGCTGCGCCGCTACCTCGACGAGCGCGGCTTCCAGGACATCGAGACGCCGATCCTGACCAAGGCCACCCCGGAAGGCGCGCGCGACTTCCTGGTGCCGGCGCGCATGCATCCGGGCGAGTTCTACGCGCTGCCGCAGTCGCCGCAGCTGTTCAAGCAGATCCTGATG
>Ga0160434_100100_pt1 | contig 51512 bp, 49 predicted proteins | sample HID1973I_E0MG_FD_108273 | JGI IMG/M metagenome (GOLD analysis project Ga0160434, IMG submission 108273) | Enriched mosquito-associated microbial communities from UW Madison campus, WI, USA - HID1973I_E0 MG | ecosystem: Host-associated > Arthropoda: Insects > Digestive system > Unclassified ... | reverse complement strand
TCGGGCGGGGGCGGCGAGGGGCGGGGGGCGGAGGGAACCCCCCCCCCGCCCCTCGCGGAGCCGCCGCCCGCGGACAGGCCCCCAACCGCGGACCCCGCCCGCGGACCGGCCGGACCCACGACCCACGACCCACGACCCACGACCCACGACCCACGACCCACGACCCACGACCATGGAGAATGGACCCCGTGACGGTGCACAACCTGCAGATCACCGCGTCGGCTCCTGACCCGGCGCTCCTCGACCTGCCCTGGGACGTCCCGCTGGAGGACTGGCCTGCGGAGACGCTCGCCGCGCTCCCCCGCGGCATCTCCCGGCACATCGTGCGGTTCGTCCGCCTCTCGGGGCGGGTGATCGCGATCAAGGAGATCGGCGAGACGGTCGCGTACCGCGAGTACGAGCTGCTGCGCCAGCTGCGTCGGCTCGAGGTGCCGAGCGTCGTGCCGGTGGGCGTCATCACGGGCCGCAAGGACCCGGACGGGGAGCCGCTGGAGGCGGTGCTCATCACGGAGCACCTGCAGTTCTCGCTGCCGTACCGCGCGCTGTTCAGCCAGGCGCTGCGCCCGGACACGGCGACGCGCCTCATCGACGCGCTCGCCGTGCTGCTGGTGCGCCTGCACCTCGTGGGGTTCTACTGGGGCGACGTGTCGCTGTCGAACACGCTGTTCCGGCGCGACGCGGAGACGTTCGCGGCCTTCCTGGTGGACGCGGAGACGGGCGACCTGCACCGCGAGCTCTCGCCGGGCCAGCGCTCGTACGACGTCGACCTCGCGCGCACGAACATCATCGGCGAGCTCATGGACCTCACGGCGGGCGAGCTGCTCGACGAGGACGTGGACGAGGTGGCGATCGGCGACGCGCTGGTCGAGCGGTACAACGAGCTGTGGGAGGCGCTGACCGTCTCGGAGTCGTTCGACGCGAACGAGCGGTGGCGCGTCGCGGCGCGCATCGAGCACCTCAACAACCTCGGGTTCGACGTCGACGAGCTGGCGATCACGACGGACATCGACGGCACGACGGTCCAGATCCAGCCGAAGGTGGTCGACGCGGGCCACCACTCGCGGCGGCTGCTGCGCCTCACGGGGCTGGACGTCCAGGAGAACCAGGCGCGCCGGCTGCTCAACGACCTCGACTCGTACCGGGCGGCGACGGACCGGCAGAACGACGACGAGGAGTTCGTGGCGCACGACTGGCTGAGCGGGGTGTTCGAGCCGACCATCCAGGCCGTGCCGCGCAACCTGCGCCGCAAGCTCGAGCCGGCGCAGCTGTTCCACGAGATCCTCGACCACCGGTGGTTCGTCTCGGAGCGCGCGGGGCGCGACGTCCCGATGGCGGAGGCGACGTCGTCGTACGTGGAGAACGTGCTGCGGCACCGCCCGGACGAGAAGTCGATCCTGGGCCTCGCGCCGGGCGAGAAGGACCCCGAGTACTACGGCTGAGACGCGACGGCGGCCGGTGCCCCCGCGTGGGGGCACCGGCCGCCGGCCGTGCGGAGGGGTGCGGGCTCAGCCCTGGGCGGACCGCAGCCGCGCGACCTCGTAGAGCGAGATGCCGGTGGCGACGGCGGCGTTGAGCGACTCGGTGTCGGAGTCGATGGGGATGGACGCGACGACGTCGCACGCCTCGCGCACGAGCCGCGAGAGCCCCTTGCCCTCCGATCCCGCGACGACGACGAGCGGCTCGGTCGCGAGCTGGAGGTCGCCGACGGACGTCGTGCCGCCGGCGTCGAGCCCGACGACGAAGCAGCCCGCCTTCTTCAGCTCGCCGAGGGCGCGCACGAGGTTGGTCGCCCGGGCCACGGGCACGCGCGCGGCGGCGCCCGCGGACACCTTCCACGCCGACGCCGTGACGCCCGCGGCGCGACGCTCGGGCACCAGCACGCCGTGCGCGCCGAACGCCCCGGCGGAGCGCAGGACGGCGCCGAGGTTGCGCGGGTCGGTCACGCCGTCGAGCGCGACGATCAGCGGGGGCCGGTCGGTCGCGGCGGCGGCGTCGAGAAGGTCGTCCACGTCGGCGTACTCGTACGGCGGCACCTTGAGCGCGACGCCCTGGTGCACGGCGCCGTCGGTGAGCCGGTCGAGCTCGGGCTTGCCGACCTCGAGCAGGTCGTACCCGCGCCCGGAGACGATGTCGAGGATCTCGCGCGTGCGGTCGTCGGCGTCGAGGCGCGCGAAGAGGTAGACGGCCTCGACGGGGATGCCCGCGCGCAGCGCCTCGAGCACGGAGTTGCGCCCCGCGACGATCTCCTGCGCCGCGCCGCGGCCCTTGGGTCCGGCGGTCTGACGCGCGCCGCGCGGCTGGCCGGGGCGCTGCCCGGTCGCCTTCTTCTCCGCGGCGACCTTGCGCTTGTGCGCCGCGTGGTAGACGCGGTCCTCGGCCTTGGGCGTCGGGCCGCGGCCCTCGAGCGCCTTGCGCCGCTGACCGCCGGAGCCGACGGTCGGGCCCTTCTTGCTGCCCGCCTTGCGCATCGCGCCGCGTCGTTGTGAGTTGCCAGCCATGGGTCTGCCCCGTCGTGTCGTCGGTCGGTCGTTCAGGTGTGGTGGTCCGCCGTCAGGCGAGGCTCCACCGTGCGCCGTCGGCGGAGTCCTCGACGACGACGCCGGCAGCCGCGAGGCGGTCGCGGATCGCGTCGGCGGTCGCGAAGTCGCGCGCGCCGCGCGCCTCGGCCCGCGCGGCGAGCTCGGCGGCGACGACCGCGTCGAGCGCGGCCGCGTAGCGCGAGTCGCCGGCGTCGGCCCACTGCGGGTCGCCCGGGTCGAGACCCAGGACGTCGAGCATCGCGCGCAGCGCGACGAGGTGGTGGCGCGCGACGGCGTCGGCGGCCTCGCTGCGGTCGGCGAGGGCCGAGTTCCCGGCGCGCAGGTGCTCGTGGACCACGGCGAGCGCCGCGGGCACGTTGAGGTCGTCGTCCATCGCCGCGGCGAACGCGGTGGGGAGCTCGGCGTCGCGCACGTCGCCGACGTCGCCCACGCGCTCGGTCGCGCGCTCGACGAACCCGGCGAGCCGCTCCCACGTGGCCTGCGCCTCGGTGACGGTCGCGGGCGTCCACTCGAGCATCGAGCGGTACTGCACGGAGGCGAGCGCGTAGCGCAGCACGGCGGGGCTCGTCGTCGCGAGCACCTCGCGCACGAGGAGCCCGTTGCCGAGCGACTTGCTCATCTTCGCGCCGCCCTGCGTGACCCACGCGCTGTGCAGCCAGTGCCGCGCGAAGCCGTACCCGGCCGCGCGCGACTGGGCCTGCTCGTTCTCGTGGTGCGGGAAGCGCAGGTCGAGCCCGCCGCCGTGGATGTCGAAGGTGTCGCCGAGGTAGCGGCGCGCCATCGCCGAGCACTCGAGGTGCCAGCCCGGCCGGCCGCGGCCGAACGGCGTCTCCCACGACGCGGTCGCGGGCTCGTCGGGCTTGGGCGCCTTCCACAGCGCGAAGTCGCGCGGGTCGTGCTTGGCCGCGGCCTCGGCGGCGTCGGCCGGGACGTCGTCGGGGACGGGGTTGAGGTCCTCGAGGCGCTGGTTGGTCAGCGCGCCGTACTCGGACCACGAGCGCACGTCGAACCAGACGTCGCCCGGCCCGGTCGTGTAGGCGTGGCCGCGCTCGACGAGGCGCTGCATGAGGTCGACCATGTCGGGGACGTGGCCGGTCGCGCGCGGCTCGTACGTGGGCGGCAGGACGCCGAGGGCGTCGTAGGCGGCGGTGAACGCGCGCTCGTACGTCGCGGCCCAGGCCCACCAGGGCTCGCCGGCCGCCGCGGACTTCGCGAGGATCTTGTCGTCGATGTCCGTGACGTTGCGGATGAGGGTCACGCGCGACCCGGTGCGGCGCAGCCACCGCACGAGGACGTCGAACGCGACGGCGGAGCGCATGTGACCGATGTGGGGCGCGGCCTGGACCGTCGCACCGCACAGGTAGATGCCGACCTCGCCCGGGGTCTGGGGGACGAAGTCGCGCACGTCCCGCGCGGCGGTGTCGAACAGGCGAAGGGTCACGTCCGCAAGGGTACCGGGGCGGCGCCTCCCGGTCCGAACGAGGGCGCGGGCGTCCCGCACGCCGGTCCCGGTCCCGGGCGGCTCAGCCGAACGTGCGGCCCTCGCCGCGGTACGTCGGCACGACGTCGACGACCTCGTCGCCCCGCACGAGGTGCACGACGTCGAACCTCTCCATGACCTCGCCCGCCTTGGCGTGCCGGAACCACACGCGGTCCCCGACCTCGAGGTCGCCCGCGCGCCGGCCGGTGCGGTGCAGCGGCGTCTGGACCTCGCCGGCGCCCTCGCGGCCCGTGAGCGACCACCCGGGCGTCGCGACGAGCGGGAGCCGGCTGCGCGCCGCGGGCCCGGACGCGACGTAGCCGCCGCCGAACGCGGTCGCCCAGCCCGGGGCGGGGACGCGGACGACGTCGAGCCCGAAGAACGCGGCCGGTCGCGGCCGGAACGCGCGGTAGGCGTCGAAGAGGCCCGGGACGTACAGGCCGGAGCCCGCCGTCACCTCCGTGACGACCGGGTCGGCGGAGGACGTCTCGAGCGAGCCCGTCCCCCCGGAGTTCACGAGGTCGAACCCCTGCCCGACGACGCCGCGCACGGCCTCGACGACCTCGCCGCGCCGCGTGGCGAGGTCCGCGACGGACGCGCGCTTGACGAGGCGCACCGCGGGGCTCGTGTCGGGCAGGCCCGCGACCTGGGCCTCGTAGAACATCACGCCGCGCAGGCGCAGCCCGGGCTCGGCCACGACGCGCGCGGCGACCGCGGCGGCGTCGTCGGGCGTGCGCACGGGCGATCGGCGCGTGCCGAGGTGCGCGGTGAACGGCCCGAGGCCGACCCGCAGCGAGGCGTCCACGTCGAGGCACAGCTGCACGGGCGGGGCGCCCGCGCCGAGCGGCGACGTGGCGAGCGCGTGGCGCACGAGCGCGACGTGCGCGGCGTCGTCGACCATGAGGGTGACCTCGCGGCGCGCGGCCTCGTCGCCCGCGAGCGCCGCGAGCGCCCCGCGGTCCACGCTCGGGTACGCGACGAGGACGTCGCGCGTGCCCTGCGCGACGAGCCACAGCGCCTCGCGCACCGAGTAGGCCATGACCCCGCGGAAGCCGCGCCCGAGGGCGCGCTCGGCGAGCGCGCGCACGCGCACCGACTTGGACGCGAGGCGCACGGGCGTGCCGTCCGCGCGGGCGAGCAGGTCGTCGGCGTTCGCGTCGAACCGGTCGAGGTCCACCACGGCGAGCGGTCCGTCGAGGCGCTCCGTCGCCCGCGTCAGCCGCTCGAGCAGCGTGGGCGTCGCGCCCGGGTCCTCGCCCGTGCCGTCGCCGTGGCTCCGCTCCGCGCGCGTCGTCGTCGTGCCCTCGCCCATGGGAGAAACGTACGCCACCGCGCGCCCGTCACGGCGTGAGAAGGTACGTGCTGTGAGCAGCGACGACGCACTCGTCTGGACCAACTGGGCCCGCACCGCCACGGCGACGCCGCGACGGCGCGCGACGCCGCGCGACGAGGCCGAGCTCGGCGCGCTCGTGGCGCGCGCGGCGTCCGACGGTCTGCGCGTGCGCGCGGTCGGCGCGGGCCACTCCTTCACGCCCGCGGCCGTCACGGACGGCCTCCTGCTCGACCTGGACCGCCTCGGCGTGGTCGAGCGCATCTCGCGCGACGGCGACGCCGTGCACGTCACGGTCGGCGCGGGCATCCGGCTGCACCGCCTCAACGAGGCCCTCGCGGCCGCGGGCCTCGCGATGCGCAACCTCGGCGACATCGACCGGCAGTCGATCGCGGGGGCGATCTCGACGGGCACGCACGGCACGGGCGGGCGGCTCGGCGGCCTCGCGACGCAGGTGCGCGGCGTGCGCGTCGTCGGCGCGGACGGGACCGTACGCGAGGCGACGCCGACGCAGGACCCCGGCCTGTTCGAGGCGAGCCGCCTCGGCCTGGGCTCGACCGGCGTGCTGTCCGCGGTGACGCTCGAGGTCGTGCCGGCGTTCCTCCTGCGCGCGCAGGAGGAGCCGTGGCCGCTGGACCGCGTGCTCGACGGGCTCGCCGCCGCCGACGACGACCCGGACGGCCTGGTCGGGGGCAACGACCACTTCGAGTTCTACTGGTTCCCGCACACGCGGCGGGCGCTCACCAAGCGCAACAACCGGCTCGCGCCGGACGACGAGGCCGCCGAGCTCCAGCGCCTGCGCACGAGCGGCCCGGGGCCGGTCGCCCGCGCGCGCACGTGGGTCGACGAGGAGCTGCTGTCCAACGGCGCGTTCGAGCTCGTCAACCGCGTCGCGACCGCCGTGCCGCGCGCGACCCCGCGGCTCAACGCGGTCGCGGCGCGCGCGCTCGCGCCCCGCACGTACGTCGCGCCGTCGTACCAGGTGTTCGTCACCTCGCGACGGGTCCGGTTCCGGGAGATGGAGTACGCGGTGCCGCGCGAGCGCCTCGTCGACGTGCTCACGGCGGTCGACGCCTGGCTCGAGGCGTCGGGCGAGCACGTGCCGTTCCCCGTCGAGGTGCGCTTCGCGGCGCCCGACGACGTGTGGCTCTCCACCGCGCACGGCCGCCCGACGGCGTACGTCGCCGTGCACCAGTACGCGCGGCTGTCCCACGAGCGGTACTTCGACGCGGTCGAGCGCATCGTCGCCGAGGTCGGGGGCCGTCCGCACTGGGGCAAGCTGCACGGGCTCGGCGCCGCGCGGTTCCGCGAGCTCTACCCGCGGTTCGACGACTTCCTCGCCGTGCGCGACGCGGCCGACCCGGACGGCGTCTTCGCCAACGCCTACACCGACGCGGTCCTCGGCCCCGTCAGGCGGTGACGGGGTTCCCGTCCTCGTCCCGGACCACCTGGGTCAGGACGTAGTCGGCGAGCGCGTGGAAGCTCGCGATCGCGACCTCGTCGTCCTGCTCGACGAGCCACGCGATCTCGATGCCGTCGATGTACCCGGCGACGAGCCGGGACAGGAAGTGCACGTCGAGGCGGTAGGTCACGCCGGCCCGCCGGGCGACCTCCTCGAGCACGCCCTGCGTCATGTTCCACGTCTGCTCGAGGTGCGCGTGCGCGACCGACCGCAGCGCGCGGCTGCGCACCCCGGCGGTCGCGAACTCGAACGTGAGGAGACGCATGTGGCGGCGCGGGGTCAGGCCCTCCCACAGCGCGTCCGCGGCGGCGTGCGCGAGGACCTCGATGTCGGTGCTCGCCTCGAGCGACGCGCGGACGGGCTCGGAGGCGACGAGGGCCAGGCTGTTCCCCATGGCTTGGAGCAGCTCGTCCTTGTCCTCGAAGCAGTAGTGGACGACGCCGAGCGAGACGCCCGCCTCCGCGGCGACGCCGCGGATCGTGACTGCCTCGACCCCCTCGCGGACGGCGATGGTCATCGCTGCGTCGACGAGCTGGGCCCGGCGTTCTTCGACGGACAGACGGTTCATGTGCGATTCATCCCAAGTGTCGTGCTCTGGGAAAGTGAAACACATTGCAGCGCTCCCCGCGATCCTACGGGCCTCCCACCGGTGTGGCACTCCGGGAACCGGGCGCGCGACAATGGCGGACCGGTCGCCCCCACCCGGCGGGCGGACCCCGCGCAGCCCCCGACCCGCGCCGTCGGGGGACCCACCGACGGACGGAGCCCCGTGCGACGCACCCCCCGCCTCCTGCTGACCGCGACGGCCCTCGCGGCCGTGCTCGCCACGTCCGGCTGCGGCGGGGGCGACGACCCGCAGGCGCCGCCGAGCGCGGCGTCGTACCAGGTGCCCGGGGTCCCGGTCTCCGTCACGGCCCCCGCGGGGTGGGACCGGAGCACGCAGGACGGCTCGTTCGTCGTCCGCTCCCCCGACGCGTTCGGCGAGCCGTCCTTCCGCGCCAACGTCGTGGTGACCGGCGAGGAGTCGCCCGGCACGCTCGACGAGGCCGGCGCGGCCACCGCGGAGCACGTCGAGAGCATCGCCGGCTGGCGGACCGACGCCGAGGGGCAGGGCTCGACGACGCTCGGCGACGCGCCCGCCTACCGGGTCTCCGGCACGTTCGACGCCGACGGGGTCCGGGTCGCGCAGGAGGTGCTGCTCGTCGCGTCGGATGCCGCCGGCGAGCCGTGGGTCGCCTACCTCACGGCCTCGCACGCCGAGGGCGACGCCGAGGGCGCCGAGCAGGTGCGCGCGGTCCTGGAGAGCGTCGAGGTGACCCCGGGCGGCTGACGCGCGCGGCGTCAGGCGGCGGGGCGCCCGGCGGGCGGCGCGACCGCCACGACGAGCGCGGTCGCGACGGCCGCGACGCCCTCGCCCCGTCCCGTGAGGCCGAGCCCGTCGGTCGTCGTGGCCGTGAGCGTCACCGGGGCGCCCGCCGCGGCGCTGAGGGCCGCCTCCGCCTCGGCCCGGCGCGGGCCGACCTTGGGGCGGTTCCCGACGACCTGGACGGCGACGTTGCCGATCGCGAAGCCCGCCGCCCGGACCCGGCGCGCCGCCTCCGCGAGCAGGCGCGACCCGCTCGCGCCGGCCCACTCGGGCGCGCTCGTGCCGAAGTTCGAGCCGAGGTCGCCGAGGCCCGTCGCCGAGAACAGCGCGTCCGCGGCGGCGTGCGCGGCGACGTCCGCGTCGGAGTGCCCCGCGAGGCCCCGCTCGCCGGGCCAGTGCAGGCCGCCGAGCCACAGCTCCCGGTCCTCGCCCTCGGGGGCGAACGCGTGCACGTCGACGCCCACGCCCGTGCGGGGCAGGCCCGGCACCGCGGGGACGGGGGGCACGGCGTCGGTCATCGCTGCTCCTGGAGGGTGAGGCCGGCGACCAGCAGGTCGTGCCGGGTGGTGATCTTGGCCGCCGCCGGGTCGCCCGGGACGACGTGCACGTCGAGGCCGAGCGCCTCGACGAGGCCCGCGTCGTCCGTCGCGGCCTGCGACTCGTCGCCGGCGAGCCCCGCGGCCGCGGCGTGCGCGCGCTCGAGCAGCGCGCGGTCGAAGCCCTGCGGCGTCTGCACCGCGCGCAGCACCGACCGGTCGACCGTGGCGACGACGCGCTCGGCGCCCGACGGGTCCGCCGGCCCGACGCGCTTGACCGTGTCCGTGACGGGCAGCCCCGGCACGACCGCGCCGTGCCCCGAGCGCACGGCCTCCACGACCCGCCGCACGAGCGCGGGCGACGCGAGGGGGCGCGCGGCGTCGTGCACGAGCACGACGTCCACCGCGGCACCGTCGGCGTCGCCGGCCGCCAGGCCCGCGCGGAGCCCGGCCGCGACGGACCCCTGGCGCGTCCCGGCGCCCTCGACGGCGAGCACGGGGCGGTCGACGGCGGGGTCGTCGCGCAGCGTCGCGGCGACCGCGGCGGCGAGGCCGTGGGGCGTCGGCACGACGATCCGGTCCACGACGCCGGACGCGCACAGCCGCCGCGCGGCGTGCAGCACGAGCGGCAGGCCGTCGAGCTCGACGAGGGCCTTCGGGACGTCCATCCCGAGGCGCGTCCCGGAGCCCGCGGCGGTGAGGACGGCAAGAGTCGGCACGGCCACACCGTATCCCGGCGGGCGACGGCGCCCGCGCCGGGTACGACGACGGGAGGGTGGCCGTCCGTGCGGACGGCCACCCTCCCGTCGGGCCGAGCCCTGCGAGGCCTGCGCCTCAGGAGGCGAGGATCTCGTCGAGGATCGCCTCGGCCTTCTCCTCCTCGGTGTGCTCGGCCAGCGCGAGCTCCGAGACGAGGATCTGCCGTGCCTTGGAGAGCATCCGCTTCTCACCGGCCGACAGGCCGCGGTCCGCGTCGCGGCGCGAGAGGTCGCGCACGACCTCGGCCACCTTGATCACGTCGCCGGACACGAGCTTCTCGAGGTTCGCCTTGTAGCGGCGCGACCAGTTGGTCGGCTCCTCGGTGTAAGGTGCACGAAGCACCTCGAAGACGCGGTCCAGACCCTCCTGGCCCACGACGTCGCGCACGCCGACCAGGTCGATGTTCTCCGCTGGGACTTCGATGGTCAGGTCACCCTGGGTGACCTTGAGCTTGAGGTAGATCTTGTCCTCTCCGCGGATGGTGCGCGTCTTGATCTCCTCGATCAGCGCGGCGCCGTGGTGCGGGTAGACAACGGTCTCGCCTACTGTGAACGTCATCTGTAGATGTCCCCTTTCCCGGAGGTCCACCTTACCACGGGGATCTGTGGAAACCCGAGCCCCGGGCACCCTTCCGCGCCCTCTCCGACCGGCATCGTCGCAGGTCAGAGGCTTGCGACCGGCCCGAACGAGAGTCCCGACGGCGTCTCGGCCGGCCCCCGACGGCCGACGTGGACGGACCGTGCGGCACCCCGGGCGCGGGTGCGGCCGGGCCCGCCACGACGTGACACCGCTCACGCAGGCCTCCCCCGGGCCCCGGCGGGAGGCCCCGGCGGCCGGCGACGCACTAGGCTGTGGTCCGGAACTCCCCGCCCCCTCGCGCCTCAGGAGAAGCACGTGACCCGCACCACGACCACCCGAGCACGCCGGACCCTGCGGGCCTGGGCCGTCCCCGTCGTCGTCGCCGCCGTCGCCGTCACCGCCGCGTGCTCCCCCATCGAGACGACCCGCCCGTACTCGCCGTCCGACGGCCTGCGCATCGACCTCACCGACGACCTGCGCGGCCTCAACCTCCTCGTGGTGACGGCGGCCGAGGGCCAGCCGGGCACGCTCGTCGGCGCGCTCGCGAACGACTCGACGGAGGACGTCGAGTTCGCCGTCGCCCCCGAGGGCGGCGCCCCCGTGCTCGTCCCGGTCGCGGCCGGCCAGACCGTCTACCTCGGCGCCGACGACGGGTTCGACGCCCAGCTCGCGAGCGTCGACGTCGCGCCGGGCGGGGTCCTGCCCGTCACGGTCACGGCGAGCACCGGCGCCGAGGGCGCGCTGTCCCTCCCGGTGCTCGACGCCACCCTCGCGGAGTACGCGCACCTGCTGCCGTAATGCCCTGTCGCGCGGCGCTCGTGCGCCGCTAGCCTGCGCGCACCGTCCCTGGTCACCGCGACCGGGACCTGCTCGAGAGGCCACAGGTCACCCGTGATGCTCCGTCACCGCCGCCGCGCGCTGCTCGCCGTCGGCGTCCTCTTCGTCTCGCTCCTCGCGTCCGGCTGCGGCGCGATCCTCGACGAGGCGCTCGGCCCGGACGACGCCCGGCGCGACGAGCCCGGCGGCGAGATCACGGCGGCGTCCGACGCCGACGTCTTCTCGCTGCAGGTCGGCGACTGCTTCAGCGCGGCCGACACCGCCGCCTCGGAGGTCACCGAGATCCCCGTCGTCCCGTGCGGCGAGCCGCACGACGCGGAGATCTACGCCGCGACCACGCTCCCCGAGGGCGACTACCCGGGCGACGACGAGGTCCTGCGCCTCGCCGAGGAGTGCTGCGTCGGCGAGTACGAGGCCTTCGTCGGGCTCGCCTACGAGGAGTCGAGGCACGCGTCGTGGCCGTTCACGCCGACGCAGGACGGCTGGGAGGTCCAGGGCGACCGTGTGGTCCAGTGCGTCGTCGACACGACGGGCGCGGAGATCACCGGCTCGCTCGAGGGCACGGCGTCCTGACCCCGACGTCCCGACCCCGACGTCCTGACACCCCACGTCCCGACGCGCCGACGGCGCCGTCCCCCCGGGGGGCGGCGCCGTCGGTCCGTGGTGGTGGCGCGCCCGCGGGCGCGCCGTCCGGTCACCCGAAGCGGCCGGAGATGTAGTCCTCGGTCGCCTGCTGCGACGGCGAGGAGAACATCGTCGCGGTGTCGTCCATCTCGATGAGGCGACCCGGCTTGCCGGTGCCCGCGATGTTGAAGAACGCGGTGCGGTCGCTCACGCGCGCCGCCTGCTGCATGTTGTGCGTGACGATGACGATCGTGTACTCGTCCTTGAGCTCGGCGATGAGGTCCTCGATCGCGAGCGTGGAGATCGGGTCGAGCGCCGAGCAGGGCTCGTCCATGAGGAGCACCTGCGGCTTCACGGCGATCGCGCGCGCGATGCACAGACGCTGCTGCTGACCGCCCGAGAGGCCCGAGCCGGGACGGTCGAGGCGGTCCTTGACCTCCTCCCAGAGGTTCGCGCCGCGCAGGGACTCCTCGACGAGGTCGTTGGCGTCCGACCGGGAGATGCGCTTGTTGTTGAGCTTCACCCCCGCGAGGACGTTCTCCTTGATGGACATCGTCGGGAACGGGTTCGGCCGCTGGAAGACCATGCCGACCTGGCGGCGGACGGCCACCGGGTCGACGTCGCTGCCGTAGAGGTCGACGCCCTCCATCGCGACGGTCCCCTCGACGCGGGCACCGGGGATCACCTCGTGCATGCGGTTGAGGGTGCGCAGGAACGTCGACTTGCCGCAGCCGGACGGGCCGATGAAGGCCGTCACGGACTTCGCCTCGACGGTCATGCTGACGTCCTGCACGGCGAGGAAGTCGCCGTAGAAGATGTTGAGGTCCTTGACGTCGATGCGGTTGCTCATGTCGTGGGGTCCTTCCGGGGTCCCGTGCGGTCGACGGGTGGTCGTGGGTTCGCCGCCGCCGCGGGCGGCCCTCGCGATGCTCATCGGCCCTTCTTGGGGCTGAACCAGCGGCCGACGAGGCGGGCCGCGAGGTTGAGGAGCATCACGATGATGATGAGGGTGAGCGCCGCGGCCCAGGCGCGGTCGACGCCCGTCCCGCCCTGCGCCCACTGGCGGTAGGCGAACACGGGCAGGGTCGCCATGCGGCCGTCGAACAGGTCCCAGTTGACCTGGTTGACGAGCCCGATCGTCAGGAGCAGCGGGGCCGTCTCGCCGATGACGCGCGCGACGGCGAGCATGACGCCCGTGACGATGCCGGCCATCGCGGTCGGCAGGACCACCTTGACGATGGTGAGCCACTTCGGGACGCCCAGCGCGAGCGACGCCTCCCGCAGCTCGTTGGGGACGAGGCGCAGCATCTCCTCGACCGACCGGATGACGACCGGCGTCATGAGCACCGCGAGCGCGACGGCGCCCATGATGCCCGCGCGGTACGCGGGACCGAAGATCAGCGTGAAGAGCGCGAAGGCGAAGAGGCCCGCGACGATCGACGGGATGCCGGTCATGACGTCGACGAGGAACGTGATGCCGCGCGCGAGGGCGCCCCGGCCGTACTCGACGAGGTAGATGGCCGTGAGGATGCCGAGGGGCACCGCGATGACGGCGCACGCGAGGGTGACCAGGAGCGTGCCGACGATGGCGTGGTAGACGCCGCCGCTCGTCATCGACCCGTAGACGCCCATCATGTCGGTCGTGAGGAAGTCCCAGCTGAACCGGACGATCCCGTTCGAGACCACCGTCCACACGAGCGAGACCAGCGGGATCATCGCGAGGAGGAACGCGAAGGTGACGAGCGTCGTCGCGAGGCGGTCCGCCGCGTAGCGCGACCCCTCGACGACCCGGGACGTGATCGTCAGCCCGACGGCGTAGAGCGCCGCGCCGAGCCCGAGCACGCTCGCGAGCGTGGGCTGCGCGACGACGAGGAGCACGAGGAACGCGACGGCGAGCGAGCCGCCGACGAAGGCGTAGGGCACCCAGCGCGCGAGGCGCGTGCCGCTGGCGGTGAGCTGCAGGGCCGTCTCCTGCACCGGGGTGTCGACGGTCATCAGTTGGCTCCCGAGAAGTCCTTGCGGCGCGCGACGATCGCGCGGGCGGCGAAGTTGACGGCGAAGGTGATGACGAACAGGGCGAGGCCGGTGGCGATGAGGACGCTCACCGACAGGCCGGACGCCTCGGGGAACTGCGCCGCGATGTTGGCCGCGATGGTCTGGTGCTGACCCGGCTTGAGGAGGAAGAACGAGTAGAGCAGCCCGGGCGAGATGACCATGAGGACCGCCATCGTCTCGCCGAGCGCGCGCCCGAGGCCGAGCATCGCGGCGCTGATGACGCCCGAGCGGCCGAACGGGATGACGGCCTGGCGGATCATCTCCCAGCGCGTCGCGCCGAGGGCCAGCGAGGCCTCCTCGTGCAGCGTCGGCGTCTGGAGGAAGACCTCGCGCGAGACCGCGGTGACGATGGGCAGCAGCATGACCGCGAGCACGACGCCCGCGGTGAGGATGTTGCGCGCCGGTGCCTGGTAGCCCTCGAACAGCGGGATGAACCCGAGCGCCGAGGTGAGCCAGCGGAAGAAGGGGTCGAGCACGGGCGCGAGCCACAGCGCGCCCCACAGGCCGAAGACGACCGACGGGACCGCGGCGAGCAGGTCGACGAGGTACCCGAGGCCCTGCGCGAGCCGGCGCGGCGCGTAGTGCGAGATGAACAGCGCGATCCCGACGGACACCGGCACCGCGATGAGGAGCGCGAGGAGGGCCGCGAGCACCGTGCCGAACACCAGCGGGCCGATGTAGGCGAGGAGCGAGCCGCCGGAGAACCAGGAGATCTCCGAGAGCTCCTCGGGGCTCGCCGTGAGCGCGGGCCACGCCTCGATGACGAGGAACGTCGCGACGGCCGCGAGCGTGACGAGGATGATGATGCCGGCGCCGTGCGCCAGCGCCGAGAAGATCCGGCCGCCGATCCCGGCGGTCGGCTTGCGCCGCTGCGGGGGCGCGGCCTCGGCGGTGGGCCGGGGCGGGCTGGTGACGCTCACAGGTGCTCCGTCGTGTCGGGGGGACGTGGTGCAGGGGGACCGGCCCCGGGCGGGAGGGAGGGGCGACCCCTCCCTCCCGCCCGGGAGCGGGTCAGCCCTGGACCGTGATGCTGTCGAGCGCCGCCTGGACCTCGGCGCGCAGGTCCTCGGAGATCGGCGCCGCGCCGGCGACGTCGGGCTCGGCCGCGCGGGCCTGGCCCTCCTCGCTGGCGACGTAGCCGAGGTAGCCCTTGACGTTGTCGACGTCGGCCTGGGTCTCGTACGTGCCGCACGCGATGGAGTACGAGATGAGCACGAGCGGGTAGGCGCCCGCGGCGGTCGTGGAGCGGTCGAGCTCGACGACCAGCTGGGTGTCGGTCGCGTTCTCCGCACGCGGCGAGGCGTCGACGACGGCGGCCGCGGCCTCCGGCGAGTACGGCACGTACTCCTCGCCGACCTTGATCGCGACGGTGCCCAGGTCGCCGGCACGGGAGGCGTCGGCGTAGCCGATCGCGCCCTCGGCGCCGTTCACCGTGTCGATGAGGCCCTGCGTCTGGGCGCCGGACTGGCCGCCCTCGGTCGGCCAGTCGCCGCTGGGCTCGTGCGCCCACGCGCCGTTCGACGCCGCGGCGAGGTACTCGGTGAAGTTCTCCGTGGTGCCCGACTCGTCGGAGCGGTGCACGGGGATGATGTCGATCGCGGGGAGCTCGACGCCCTCGTTCTCGGCGGCGATGGCCGGGTCGTCCCACGACGTGATCTGGCCGTCGAAGATCTTCGCGATGTTCTCGGCGGAGAGCTGGATGTTCGCGGCGTCGACGTCCGGCAGGTTGTAGACGACCGCGATCGGGCTGATGTACAGCGGGAGCTCGAGGACGTCGCCGCCGTAGCAGCGCTCCTGCGCGGCCGCGAACTCCTCCTCGTCGAGCGCCGCGTCGGAGCCGGCGAACTGCGTCGCGCCGGCGATGAACTGCTCACGGCCACCGCCGGAGCCGACGGCGTCGTAGGTGACGGTCACGCCCGGGGCGAGGTCGCCGAAGCCGGCGATCCAGCCCGCGACGGCGTTCTCCTGCGAGCTGGCGCCCGCACCCGCGAGCGAGCCGCTCAGGCTCTCGAGGTCGCCACCGGCGGAGCTCTCGGAACCGCCCGGCTCGGTGTCGGAGCCTTCCGAGCCGTCGGAGCTGCACGCGGCGAGCGTGAGGGCGAGGGCACCCACCATGACCGCGGTACCCGCGCGGGAGATTCGGCTGAGCTTCACGAGTCGATCCATCCTGTTCGAAGCTGTGCGAGCGCCGGTGGATACCGGCGACGTCCAGGACGGTAGGAGGACCGGGTGACGCGTTCGCCGAGTCCCGATGAACGCGAGGTGAACAGTGCACAGACGTTTCCACGCGTGCCGGGACGGCGGTCCCGGAGGCCTCGCGGGCGCTCCGGGACCGCCGTCCGTCAGGGCTGCTGGACGCCGTCCGCGATCTTGTAGCCCAGGCCGCGGACCGTGAGCAGGTAGCGCGGCGTCGCGGGCTCGGGCTCGATCTTCGAGCGGATGCGCTTGACGTGCACGTCGAGCGTCTTGGTGTCGCCGACGTAGTCGGTGCCCCACACGCGGTCGATGAGCTGCCCGCGCGTGAGCACGCGCCCGGCGTTGCGCAGCAGCAGCTCGAGCAGCTCGAACTCCTTGAGCGGGAAGGGCACCGCGGCGCCGTCCACGGTCACCGTGTGCCGCTCGACGTCCATGCGGACCGGCCCGACCTCGAGCGCGCCGTCCTCGGGCGCGTCGTGCCCGTTCTCGCCGCCCTTGCGCCGCAGGACGGCGCGCACGCGCGCGAGCAGCTCGCGGAACGAGTACGGCTTGGTCACGTAGTCGTCGGCCCCGAGCTCGAGCCCCACGACCTTGTCGATCTCGGAGTCCTTGGCGGTGAGCATGATGACCGGGACGTCGCCGCGCTGGCGCAGCTCCCGGCACACCTCGGTGCCGCTCAGGCCCGGGAGCATGAGGTCGAGGAGCACGAGGTCGGCACCCCCGGCGTCGTACTGCTCGAGCGCCTCGGTGCCCGTCGCGGCCTCGACCACGTCGAAGCCCTCGCGACGCAGCTGGTACGTCAACGGGTCGCGGTACGACTCCTCGTCCTCCACCACCAGGATGCGCGTCACGCGCCTACCTCCTTGTTCCGTGCGTCGTCGTGCTGGTCGTCGTCGGTGCCGGTCGCGGGCGGACGCTCGTCGTCCGCCGCGACCGTACCGGCAGGTTCTCCGGCCGCGCCGGGGGCGTCCGGCAGCGGGTGCGCCGCGGGGATGCGCAGCGTGAAGGTCGAGCCGCGCCCGGGCTCGGACCACATCGTCACCTCTCCGCCGTGGTCGGCGGCGACGTGCTTGACGATGCTCAGGCCGAGGCCCGTCCCGCCCGTGTCGCGCGAGCGCGCGGGGTCCACGCGGTAGAACCGCTCGAAGACCCGGTCCTGCTCGGCCGCCGAGATGCCGATGCCCTGGTCCACGACGGCGATCTCCACGAGCTCGCCCGCGCGCGTGACCCCGACCCCGACGCGCGTGTTCTCGCCCGAGTAGGCGACGGCGTTGTCGAGCAGGTTGCGCACCGCGGTGACGAGCAGGTTGTGGTCGCCGTAGACCGTGGCGTCGAGGTCCCCGCCCGTGGTGAGCGTGATGCCCTTGCCCTGCGCGGTCGTGCGGGCCCGGTCGACCGCCTCCTCGACCACCCCGCGCACGGGCACGACCGTGACCTCCTGGAGCGCGCCCGCGACCTGCAGGCGCGAGAGCTCGATGATCTCCTGCACGAGCGCGGACAGGCGCGTGGCCTCCGACTGCATGCGCGCGGAGAACCGGCGGACCGCCACCGGGTCGTCGGCCGCGTCCTGGACCGTCTCGGCGAGCAGCGCGAGCGCGCCCACCGGCGTCTTCAGCTCGTGGGACACGTTGACGACGAAGTCGCGGCGGATCGCCTCGACCCGGCGCGCCTCCGTGCGGTCCTCGGCGAGCACGAGCACGTGGTCCGGCCCGACCTGCGCGACCCGCACCTGGAGCATGACCCGCCCCCGGCCGACCGGGCCGCGCGGCAGCTCGAGCTCCTCGTCGCGGATCACGCCGTCGCGGCGCACGTCGTCGATCATGTCGCGGATCGCGGCGTGCGCGACGGCGTCGCCGCGCACCACGCCCAGCGCGTACGCCGGCGGGCTCGCGCGCACGACGTCGCCCTCGGCGTCGAGCACGACCGCGGCGGAGCGCAGGACGGCGAGCACGCGCACGAGGCCGTCGTCGAGGTCGCGCGCCGGCTCGGCGCGCGCGCTGCGCTGCTCGCGCTCGCTCAGCCGGAACGCGACGGCGGCGACGACGCCGACGACGACGCCGACGATCCCGGCGAGCATCACCGTGGCGCCCTCGATGAGGCTCTCTGCTTCCACGCCTCCAGCGTACGGTCGGCAGCGGCGCGTCCCGTCGCGCCGGGCCCCCGCAGGGCCGTGCGGCGCCAACTGTTCACCTGGCGGGGACCTGTCGTTCACCGCGCGGTCGACCACGCCTGGAAGGGTGGCCGGAGCCGACGACGTGCCCGGGCCGAGCGCCCGCACGTCCTGGACCGGACAGTCCGGTCACGACGAGAGGGATGCGATGCGGGAGATCTTCGAGGCCGAGCTGAAGCAGGTCGGCGACGACCTGTCGGAGATGAGCCGGCTGGTGGAGTCGGCGATGAGCCGCGCCGGCCAGGCTCTGCTCACGGCCGACCTGCAGCTCGCGCAGCAGGTCATCGCGGCCGACCACACCATCGACGCGCTCGAGCGCGAGCTCGACGAGCGGTGCGTGCTGCTGCTCGCCCAGCAGCAGCCCGTCGCGACCGACCTGCGGGTCGTGGTCAGCGCGCTGCGCATGAGCGCGACCCTCGAGCGCATGGGCGACCTCGCGCGCCACGTCGCCCAGGTCGCGCGCGGACGCTACCCGTCGCGCGCCATCACGCCGTCGCTGCACAAGACGTTCGAGCAGATGAACGACGCGGCCGTGCGCGTCGCGCGCCGCACCACGACGCTCCTCACGACGCGCGACCTCACCGTCGCGGCGAACATCGAGCGCGACGACGACCTGCTCGACCATCTGCACCAGGACACGTTCACGGCGCTGCTCGACGCGTCGTGGTCGGGCACGACGCAGGAGACCGTCGACGTCACGCTCGTGGGCCGCTACTACGAGCGGTTCGGCGACCACGGCGTCTCGATCGCCAAGCGCGTCACGTACCTCGTCACGGGCGACTTCGCGGACGAGCGCGGCCTGCCCGGTCAGGCGCGCGCGACCGCCTGACGAGGACGTCGCGTGCCCCGGCACGCAGCACGACGGAGGCGCGGATCGTCGATCCGCGCCTCCGTCGTGCCGTCCCGCGGGGGGAGGTGGTGCGTCGTCCCGGGGCGGCGACGTGCCGCCGCCCCGGGACGGAGGGCTCAGCGGCCCTGGTTGGCGACGGCCGCGGCGGCCTCGGCGGCGGCCTCGGGGTCGAGGTAGCGCCCGCCCGCGGTGACCGGCGCGAAGTTCTCGTCGAGCTCGTAGAGCAGCGGGATGCCGGTCGGGATGTTGAGCGCGGCGATGTCGTCGTCGGAGATCCCGTCGAGGTGCTTGACGAGCGCGCGCAGCGAGTTGCCGTGCGCGGCGACGAGGACGGTCTTGCCGGCCTTCAGGTCGGGGACGACCTCGCTCTCCCAGTAGGGCAGCGCGCGCTCGAGGACGTCCTTGAGGCACTCGGTGCGCACGACCGGGGCGTCGGCGTAGCGCGCGTCGGAGTCCTGCGAGAACTCGGAGCCGAGCTCGATCTCGGGCGGCGGGACGTCGTACGAGCGGCGCCAGAGCATGAACTGCTCCTCGCCGAACTCCTCGAGCGTCTGCTTCTTGTTCTTGCCCTGGAGCGCGCCGTAGTGGCGCTCGTTGAGGCGCCACGACCGCTTGACCGGGATCCAGTGGCGGTCCGCGGCGTCGAGCGCGAGGTTCGCCGTCGTGATGGCGCGACGCAGGAGCGACGTGTGCACGACGTCGGGCAGGACGCCCGCCTCGGTGAGGAGCTCGCCGCCGCGCCTCGCCTCCTCCGTGCCCTTGTCCGACAGCGCCACGTCGACCCAGCCGGTGAAGAGGTTCTTGGCGTTCCATTCGCTCTCGCCGTGGCGGAGCAGCACGAGGGTGTAGGTCATGGCTCCATCCTGCCGCACCCCACCGGGGCCGAGCACGTCCGGTCCACGGGCTGGTGACCGCAGCCGCCGCCCTCGGGACGAACGTCCTCCCGGCCACCCGGGAATGTCGCCCGGGGCACGCTCGTTGGGACGGGCATGCCGATCGACGGAGAGTACGCACCGAGCACGAGCGCCTGGGCGCGCCAGCAGGCCGAGGCCTACGAGGCCTCGGGAGGGACCACGAGCACGACGCTGCAGGGCAGGCCCGTCGTCGTGCTCACGACCCGCGGGCGCCGCACCGGCGCGGTGCGCAAGTCGCCGCTCATGCGGGTCGAGCACGAGGGCGTCTACGCCGTCGTCGCGTCGCTCGGCGGGGCGCCCCAGCACCCGGTCTGGTACCTCAACGTCGTCGCGGACCCGCACGTCGAGCTCCAGGACGGCACCGAGCGCCACGACTACGTCGCGCGCGAGGTGCACGGCGAGGAGAAGGCCCTGTGGTGGGAGCGCGCCGTCGCGGCCTACCCGCCGTACGCGGACTACCAGCTCCGCACCGAGCGCCAGATCCCCGTGCTCGTCCTCGACCGCGCGGACGCGGCCGGCGGCCCCGCCGACGCCTGACGGGTCGCGGCCGGCGGCCCCGCGCACGCCTGGCGGGTCGTGGCCGCGGGCCCGGCGGGGTCGCGGGCCGTCAGCGCGCGGCGCGGACCTTGGTCGCCTCGGCGTACACGTCGAGCATGCGCCGCGCGGCGGCGTCCCACCCGAACCGCTCGCTGACGCGCCGCGCCCCGGCCGCGAGCGCGGCGCGGCGCGCGTCGTCGGCGAGCAGGTCGGCGAGCGTGCGCGCCCACGTCCACGGGTTGTGGTCCGGGACGAGGACGCCCGACTCGCCGTCGACGACGACGGTCGTCAGCCCGCCGACGGCCGCGGCGACCACGGGCGTCCCGCTCGCCTGGGCCTCGGCCGCGACGAGGCCGAACGTCTCGTTGTGGGACGGCACCGCCACGAGGTCCGCGGCCCGGTAGTAGTCGACGAGGTGCGCGCGGGCCACGGGTGGCCGGACGACCACCCGGTCGCTCACGCCCACCTGGTAGGCCAGCGCCTCGAGCTCGCGCACGGCCGTGGGACGCCCGCTGGGGCCGCCGAGCACGACGAGCGTCGGCACGGGCTCCTCGTGGTCCGCGAGCACGCCGAGGGCGCGCACGAGCAGGTCGGGCGCCTTGAGCGGCTGGACCCGGCCCGCGAACAGCACGAGGCGGCCCTCGGTCGGCAGCCCGAGGTCCGCGCGCAGCGCGCGGCGGTGCGCGTCGCGCTCCTCGGTCCCCGCGTCCGCGGGCACGCCCGGGGAGAACAGGCCGAGGTCGACGCCCGGCGGCACGACGTGCACGCGCGCGGGGTCGGCCGCGTAGTCGCGCACGAGGTCCGCGGCCTCGGCGTCCGTGCTCGCGACGAGCGCGTCCGCCTCCGCGACGACCTGCTCCTCGCCGATGATCCGCCCGAGCGGCTCGGGCGCGTCCCCGGGCGCGAGCGCGGCGTTCTTCTGCCGGGCCAGCGTGTGCATCGTGTGCACGAGGGGCACGTCCCAGCGGTCGGCGGCGAGCCAGCCGACCTGCCCGGACAGCCAGTAGTGCGTGTGCACGACGTCGTACCAGCCCGCGTGGCGCCGCGCCTCGGCCCGCAGCACGCCCGCGGTGAACGCGCAGAGCTGGCCCGGGAGGTCGTTCTTGTCGAGGCCCTCGAACGGGCCCGCGGCGACGTGGCGCACGGTCACGCCGTCGGCGACCTCCACGACGGGCGGCTGCGCCGACGACGTCGCGCGCGTGAAGATCTCCACGTGCGCGCCGTGCCGCGCGAGCGCGTGCGCGAGCTCGGTCACGTAGACGTTCATCCCGCCCGCGTCGCCGGTGCCCGGCTGGTCGAGGGGCGAGGTGTGGACGGACAGCATCGCGACGCGCAGGGCGTCGCCGTCCGTGCGGCCGGCGCTCACGACGTCATGCCTCCACGACGCACGCGGGCGCGGGCAGGGCGAGCACGTCGAGCACCTCGCCGAGGCCGTCGCTGCGCCGCACGCGCAGCAGCGCGAGGTTCGACGAGAACCCCTCCGGCCCGCCCGCGAGCGGGTCGTCCTCCTGGTTCGCGACGACGACGAGGTCGTGGGTGGGCTCCTGCGCGTCGCCCGGCAGGAGCACCGCGAGGTGCCGCGGCCAGGCGCCACCGGTCGGCGAGTCCCCGAGGTGGCGCAGGCGCGGGGCGCCGCCCTCGGGCCCGGGCTCGACCGCGTGCACGGCGAGCACGTCGGCGCCACGCACCCCGACGACGACGCGCGTCCCGTCGGCAGTGACGTCGACGTGCGAGGGGAAGCTGCGCGCGCCGTCGGGCGCGACGGCGAACGTCGCGTCGTACCGCGCGACGACGTCGTAGCGGCCGTCCCCCGCGGGGGCGAGGACGAAGAGCGCCGGGTCGAGCTCGCCGACCACGACGAGGTGTCCCCCGGGCAGCGCGGCGACGTGCCGGGGGCCGGTCCCGGGCGGCAGGGTCGCGACGACGCGGGGCGCGGCCCCGTCGGGGGCGGCCGGGTCGTGCCGGCGCACCTCGTCGGTCCCGAGGTCGACGACGAGCACGCCGCCCTCGCCGTCGTCGGCGACGAAGTGCGCGTGCGGACCCTCCTGGCGCTCGGCGTCCGGGCCGCCGCCGGCGTGGCGCTGGAGCCGCGCGTCGGGCACGAGCGCTCCCGACGCGTCCGTGCGGACCACGGAGAGCACGCCGTCGCCGTAGTTGGCGACGAGCACCTCGCCCGGCCGGGCGACGACGTGGCACGGGAACGCGCCGCCCGTCGGGACGGCGGGCCCGTGCGGGACGAGCGCGCCGTCGGCGGCGACCCCGAACGCGGCGACGGTGCCCTCCTCGGTCTCGCCGACCGCGTAGAGGGTGCGGGTCGCGGGGTCGCCCGGCGCAGCGGGCGCCGTGAGCGCGAGGAACGACGGCGACGGCGTCGCGGCCGCGAGGAGCGCCCCGCCGAACGCACCCTGCTCGACGTCGACCTCGACGCGCCACACGCCCTCGGGCGCGTCGGACGCGGCGTGCGGGTAGGTGCCGATCCACAGGGTGCGCGTCGCGACGGTCATGTCCCGAGCCTAGTTCGCCGCGCGCGGGCTCCCGACACGACGACGGGGCGCCCGCCGGTGGTCGAGGACCACCCGCGCGCGCCCCGTCGGGACGAGCCCGTCGTGCGTTCGGTGCCGCGTCAGTGCGCCGCGTCGTACGCCGTCTGGATCTCCTGGGAGATGCGTCCCCGGTCGTTGACCTGGTACCCGTTCTCCCGGGCCCACTCGCGGATCTCCGTCGCGCGGGCGGAGCCGGTGGCTCGCCCGCGACGCGACGGACGGGCCGAGGTGCGCGACGACACCTTGCGGGCGTTCCCCACCCACGAGGCGAAGGCGTCGCGCAGCTCCTGCGCATTCTTCGTGCTGAGGTCGATCTCGTAGGAGACGCCGTCGAGCGCGAAGGTCACCGTCTCGTCCGCCGCTCCCCCGTCGATGTCGTCGACGAGAATTACCTGGACTTTCTGGGCCACAGTTGATTCCTCACGCTTCACAGGAATGAGATGACCCTTCCAGGATGCCGCACGCCCAGAAGCGCGTCAATTGACCACGCCGGGCGCGCGGAACGCGCGTCGCACTTCGCGAGCAATTCCATCCGGGCGCCCGACGGTCACGACGCCGCGTCGTGGCCGGGGGAATTCCCGGCGGCTCGCGCGCGCATTTCCTCCTCGGCGTCGAGCCGTGCGAGCGCGGCGCGCTCGTTGCGGTCGGCGCGGACGATGTAGCGCATCGCGAACCAGAACAGCAGGCCCACGCCGACGGACGGGACGAGGGCGCCGAGGACGGGGAGCACGTCGTTCATGGTCTCGATCCTAGGTCGTCGTTCGGGGTACAGGTCCCGGCGCTACTGCGCCGGCTTCACGAGCGGGAAGAGGATGGTCTCGCGGATGCCCTGGCCCGTGAGCGCCATGAGGAGCCGGTCGATGCCCAGCCCCATGCCGCCCGACGGGGGCATCGCGAACTCCATCGCGGTGAGGAAGTCCTCGTCGAGGCGCATCGCCTCCTCGTCGCCCGCGGCCGCGAGGAGCGCCTGGGCCTCGAAGCGCTCGCGCTGGATCACGGGGTCGACGAGCTCGGAGTACGCGGTGGCGAGCTCGAAGCCGCGCACGTACAGGTCCCACTTCTCCACGAGGCCCCGCACGCTGCGGTGGTCGCGCGTGAGCGGGGACGTCTCGACCGGGAAGTCGCGCACGAACGTGGGGGCCACGAGGTGGTCGCCCACCTGGTGCTCCCACAGCTCCTCGACGAGCTTGCCGTGGCTCGCGCGCTTCGGGTCGTACGCGACCTCGAGGCGGTCCGCGAGCGCCGTGAGCTCGGCGACCGTCGTCTCCGGGGTGATCTCCTCGCCGAGGGCCTCGGAGAGCGAGCCGTACATCGTCAGCGCGGTCCACTCGCCCCCGAGCTCGTACTCGGTGCCGTCGGGCAGGGTCACGGTCGTGGTGCCGAGCGCGTCCTGCGCGGCGGTCTGCACGAGGTCCTGCGTGAGGGCCGCCATCGTGTCGTAGTCACCGTAGGCCTCGTACGCCTCGAGCATCGCGAACTCCGGGGAGTGCGTGGAGTCGGCGCCCTCGTTGCGGAAGTTGCGGTTGATCTCGAAGACGCGCTCGACGCCGCCGACCGCGGCCTTCTTGAGGAAGATCTCCGGCGCGATGCGCAGGAAGAGGTCGATGTCGTACGCGTTCATGTGCGTCGTGAACGGTCGCGCGGCCGCGCCGGACGCGATCGTCTGGAGCATCGGGGTCTCGACCTCGAGATATCCACGACGGTGGAAGTTGTCGCGCAGAGAACGCACCACCGCGGCGCGGAAACGCACCATGTCGCGTGCCGCGGGACGCGCGATGAGATCGACGTAGCGCTGCCGGACGCGCGATTCCTCGGAAAGGTCCTTGTGCAGCACGGGAAGGGGACGCAGAGCCTTCGCGGCGACCTGCCAGGAATCCGCGAACACGCTCAGCTCGCCGCGGCGGGAGCTGATGACGCGGCCGTGCGCGAAGAGGTGGTCGCCGAGGTCGACGTCCGCCTTGAACGCGGTGAGCGACTCCTCCCCCACGACGGCCTGGCTGAGCATCACCTGGAGCCGGTTGCCCTCGCCGTCCTGGAGCGTGACGAAGCACAGCTTTCCGGTGTTGCGCAGGAACACCACGCGGCCGGCCACGCCGACCTCGTCCTGCGTCTCCTCGCCCGCCTCGAGGTGCGCCCAGCCGGTGCGCACCTCGGCGATCGTGTGCGTGCGGGGCACCGAGACGGGGTAGGCCTCCTCGCCGCGCGCGAGGATGCGCTCGCGCTTCTCGCGCCGGACCTGCATCTGCTCGGGGAGGTCGTCGTCACCGAGGGGCACGGACGGGTCGGGCGCAGAGGTCGCGGCGGGGGAAGTCACGCGAGGATTCTACCGACCGGTGCGCGGCGGGCCGCCTCCGCGCGCGGCTACCGCCGCGGGAGGGTCGGCAGGAGGTCGAGGGCGAGGTCGAGGATGGGGGCCGAGTGCGTGAGCGCGCCGACCGACAGGTAGTCGACGCCCGTGCCCGCGACCTCGCGCGCGCGGTCGAGCGTGAGGTTGCCGGTCGCCTCGAGCTCGACCTTCGCGGGCACGCCGTCGCGGCCCTCGCGGTCCCGCACCGCGGCGACGGTCTCGCCGAGCACCGGGGTCGGCATGTTGTCGAGCAGGAGGAAGTCGGCGCCCGCGTCGAGGGCCTCCAGCGCCTGGGCCGTCGTGTCGGCCTCGACCTGGACGAGCACGTCGGGGAACGCGCGGCGGATCGCGGCGATCGCGGCGCTCACGGACCCGGCCGCGACGACGTGGTTGTCCTTGACCATCGCGACGTCGTACAGGCCCATGCGCTTGTTCGTGCCGCCGCCGGCGCGCACGGCGTACTTCTCCAGCGCGCGCAGCCCGGGCGTGGTCTTGCGGGTGTCGAGCACCTGCGCGCCGGTGCCCTCCAGCGCGCGCGCCCACGCGCGCGTCGCGGTCGCGACGCCCGACGCGCGCGAGGCGAGGTTGAGCAGCGTGCGCTCGGCGACGAGCAGCACCTGGACGGGACCGGTGAGCGCGGCGAGCACCCGCCCCCGGCCGACCGCCTCGCCGTCCGCCGCGGAGAACGTCACGACGACCGGCGGGAGCCCGAGGCGGTCCGCGACCTGCCGCGTGACCTCCTCGACGACCACGAGCCCGGCCACGACGCCGTCCGCGCGCGCCACGAGGTGGGCCGTGCCGGTCTCGTCCGCCGGGACGGTCGCCTGCGTCGTGACGTCGCGGCCCGGCGCGGCGCCCAGGTCCTCGTCGAGCGCGAGCGCCACCGTCCGCGCGACCCACGCGGGGTCGAGCGGCGGCTCGACGCGGGACGGGACGGCGGACGGTGCGGGGCGCTCGGCGGAGGTGCTCACGGTCGCCCACGGTAGCCGCTCGGCGCGACCCCCGGCTCCGCCGTCGGCGCCGGGCACTTCCCCGCCGTCGGCGCCGGGCCCGCCCCCGCGGCCGGCCGTCGGTACCGGCCGCTCGACCGTCAGCGCACGGACAGCGCGCCGTCCTCGTCGAGCGACACGACGACGCGCCGCTCCCACGCCGGGTCGGTCGCCGGGTGGTCGGTGCGGAAGTGCCCGCCGCGGCTCTCGGTGCGCAGCGTCGCCGCCGCGGTGAGCGCGACGGCGACCTGGTGGATGTTCGTCGTCTCCCACTCCGCCGCCTGCGGCTGCGCGACGACGTCGCTCGCCTCGTGCGCGTCCGTGCGGACCGCGCCGAGCCGGCGCGCGGCGGCGGCGAGGCCGTCGGCGTCGCGCAGGACGCCGGGACCGGACGACGCGATCGACTGGATCCGCGAGCGCGCCGCCGCGGCGACGAGCGCTGACGGGCCCGGGCGCGGCGCCGGCTCGCCGAGGGTCAGCCCGCCCGAGGCCACGCGGGCCGTGATCTCGCGCGCGGCGCGCTGCGCGAACACGAGCCCCTCGAGCAGCGAGTTGGACGCGAGCCGGTTCGCGCCGTGCACGCCCGTGCACGCGACCTCGCCGATCGCGTAGAGACCGTCGAGCGACGAGCGCCCGTGGAGGTCCGTCACGACGCCGCCCGAGTGGTAGTGCTGCGCCGGCGCGACGGGCACGGGCTCCTCGGTCCAGTCGATCCCCGTCTCGGCGAGCCGCTCGGTGATCGTCGGGAAGCGCGAGCGCAGGAAGCCGGCGCCCAGGTGGCGCGCGTCGAGCAGCACGTGGTCGGAGCCGGTGGCAGCCATCTGCCGCACGATCGCGTGCGCGACGACGTCGCGCGGCGCGAGCTCCGCCATGGGGTGCCGGGCGGGCATGAAGCGGTGGCCCTCGGTGTCGAGGAGGATCGCGCCCTCGCCGCGAACCGCCTCGGAGATGAGCGGGAGCTGCCCCTTGGCGCCGAGCCCGAGCCACAGCACCGTCGGGTGGAACTGGACGAACTCGAGGTCGCCGAGCGCCGCGCCCGCGCGCAGGGCGGCGGCGATGCCGTCGCCCGTCGCCTGCGGCGGGTTGGTGGACGACCGGAACACCTGGCCGACCCCGCCCGTCGCGAGCACGACGGCCCGGCCGAGCGCCGCGCCCACCCCGTCGCGCGTGCCCTCGCCGCGCACGTGCAGCGTCACGCCGCACGCCCGACGGCGGCCGTCCGGCCCCGGGGCGGTCGTCAGGACGTCGAGCACGAGCGCGTTCTCCACGACCTCGATGCCCGGGTCGGAGCGCACGGCCTCGAGCTGGGCGACGAGCGCGCGCGAGATCTCGGCGCCCGTGGCGTCGCCGCCCGCGTGGGCGATGCGGTCGGCGTGGTGCCCGCCCTCGCGCGTGAGGGCGATGTCGCCGTTCGCGGCGCGGTCGAAGTTCGCGCCGCGCGCCACGAGCTCGCGCACGCGGGCCGGGCCCTCCGTGACGAGCACCTCGACCGCGACCGGGTCGCACAGGCCGACGCCCGCGACGAGCGTGTCGGCGAGGTGCGCCTCCGGGGAGTCGTCGGGGTCGAGCGCCGCGGCGATGCCGCCCTGCGCCCACACCGTCGAGCCCGAGGAGAGCTCGCCCTTCGTGACGAGCAGGACGCGCGGCACGCGCGTGCGCAGCTCGAGCGCCGCGGTGAGGCCCGCGATCCCGGACCCGACGACGATGGCGTCGGCCGTCGTCGTCCAGCCGGGCTCCGGCGCGGCGAGCGAGCGGGCGAGCGTGCTCACCCGCGGTGCGCCGCGCCGTCGGGCGCGGTGTCCCGGCCCTCGCGCACCGCCGCGAACGGCAGCCCGCTCGCCTCGAGCCCGTGCCCCGCGGGGACGAGTCCCGGCTCGTCGGAGAGCTCGACGATGCGGTTCTGCTCGTCGACGAAGACGACGTGCGGGAGGTACGTGCGCGCGTCCTCGTCGGACAGCGTGCCGTAGGCGATGAGGATGACGACGTCGCCCGGGTCGACGAGGTGGGCCGCCGCGCCGTTGATGCAGATCTGGCCCGCGCCGCGCTCGCCCGGGATGACGTACGTCGTCAGGCGCGCGCCGTTCGTCACGTCGACGACGTCGACCTGCTGTCCCGGGTACAGGTCCGCGGCGTCGAGCAGGTCGGCGTCCACGGTGATCGAGCCGACGTAGTGCAGGTCGGCCTGCGTCACCGTCGCGCGGTGGATCTTGCCGATCATCATGGGTCGCTGCAGCGAGGCGGGGCGCTTCTCCGTGGGGCGGGGATGCTGCGCGGTCACGCGGTTCCTCCAGGGGACGTCACGGGGCCGTCGTCCTCCGCCCGGGTCGCGGGCGACAGGTCGACGACCGCGTTGTCGATGAGTCGGGTCGTGCCCACGCGTGCGGCGACCAGGAGGAGGCCCGGGCCGACGGCGCCGGGCGCCAGGTCCTCCACGGTAGTCGGATCGACGAGCACCAGGTAATCCGCGTCAACGCCGGGGGTGGCGTCCAGGATTCCCCGCGCCGCGGCGAGCACCGCGGGGGCGTCCTCCCCCGCCGCGGCGGCGTCGGCGCCCGCGCGCAGCGCGCGGCTCAGGGCGAGCGCCGACTCGCGCTCGGCGGGCGCGAGGTACGCGTTGCGCGACGAGCGCGCGAGGCCGTCCGCCTCGCGCACCGTCGGCACGCCGAGGACCTCCACGTCGACGTCGAGGTCGGCGACCATGCGCCGCACCGCGAGGAGCTGCTGCGCGTCCTTGGCGCCGAACACCGCGACGTCGGGCGCGACGAGGTGCAGGAGCTTGAGCACGACCGTGAGCACGCCGTCGAAGTGGCCCGGCCGCGACGCGCCCTCCAGCACCGTCCCGATCCGGCCCGACGTCACGCGCACGATCGGCGCGCCCGCGCCGTGCCCGGGGTACATCTCGTCGACAGACGGCGCGAAGACCACGTCCGCGCGCACGCCCGGCCCGGCGGACGCGAGGAGCGCGACGTCGCCCGCGACGTCGCGCGGGTAGCGCTCGAGGTCCTCGCCCGGGCCGAACTGGAGCGGGTTGACGAAGTCCGTGACGACCACCTCGCCGTCGGGTCCGACCTCCTCGCGGGCGCGGCGCACGAGCTCGAGGTGGCCGTCGTGCAGCGCGCCCATCGTCATGACGACGGCGCGGCGGTGCCGCCGGACCCCGGCACCGCCCGGGGCGAGCGCCGCGCGCAGGTCGGCGCGGGTCGTGACGACGCGCGGCGTCGCCGCGGCCGTCGGGGCCGCAGCGCGGTCCGTGGTCATCGTGGTCCTTCCTCGCGACCGTCGCGGTCGTCGTCCTGCGGTACCGCGCCGGGTCCGTCGCCGAGCGCGTCGAGCACGGCCCGCTCGGCCGCGGCGTCGATGCGCCCGCTCGCGCGGGCCCGGTGCGCGGCGCCGCGCCCCAGCGCCCGGTACGACGGCGGGACGTCCGCCGCGTCGCTCGTCGCGGCGAGCGCGCCGAGCGCCTCGAGGTGCTCGACGACCGTGCCGACGTCGCCGCGCGAGACGGGCCCGGTGAGCGCCGAGATCGCGCCCGCCGCTCCCCCGGCCCCCGTCTCCGCGCCCCGGTCGGCGGCGCGCGTCGCGCCGTCGAGGGCCGCCGACAGCAGCGGCGCGAGCACGCGGCCGGGCTGCTCGACCCCGGCCGCCTCGAGCGCCTGCGCCGCCTGCGCGACGAGGACGACGAGGTGGTTCGCACCGTGCGCGAGGGCCGCGTGGTAGAGCCCGCGGGACTCCTCGGCGACGACGACCGGCTCGCCGCCGATCTCGACGACGAGCGCCTGGCCGATGGGCAGCACGGGGCCCGGGCCCGTCACGGCGAACGTCGAGCCCTCGAGGCGGGAGAGGTCGAGCGACGTGCCCGTGAACGTCATCGCGGGGTGGATCGCGAGCGGGATCGCGCCGGCCGCGCGCGCCGGGTCGAGCACCGCGGCGCCGTACCGGCCCGACGTGTGCACGACGATCTGCCCGGGCTGCCACGCCCCCACGTCGGCGAGGCCGCGCACGAGGCCGGGGAGCGCGTCGTCGGGCACGGCGAGGAGGGCGAGCTCGGCGCGCTCGACGACGTCGGGCACCTCCAGCACGGGGACGCCGGGCAGGAGCGCCTCGATGCGGTCGCGCGACGCCTCCGAGATGCCGCTCGCGCCGACGACGGCGTGGCCGGTTGCGCGCAGCGCGCTGCCGAGCACCGCGCCGACCCGGCCCGCGCCCACGATCCCGACGCCGAGGCGGCCCGGGCGCGCCGGCCCGGCCGCGCTCACGGGGCACCCCCGTCGCCGCCCGCCGGCCGGGGCGCGTCGGGCGCGTCGGGCGCGTGCCCCGCCGCGACCCCGGTCGGGTCGATCGGCAGGTCCTCGCGGCGCATCCACAGCTCCGGGCCCTGGTGGGCCCGGGCCGCGTGCGCGCGCGCGGCCTGCGCGTCGAGGAGGCGCGCGGCGTCGTGCGCGTCGAGGTGCCAGACCTTCGGGGCGACGGGCCCCGGGGTCGAGTGGACCGCGAACGTCGCGACGTCGAACCGGCGCTGCAGCGGCCCCTGCTCGAGCCCGAGCGACTGCGTGCGCTCGTGGGGCACGACGACGAGGCTGCGGAACACGCGCCCGCTGCGCAGCACGAGCGCGCGGTCCGTGACCGCGTACCCGTTGCGCCGCCACGACACGAGGTCGAGCAGCCGCGCGCGCCGCGGCGTCGCGACGAAGTGCTCGCCCGCGTCGAGGCCCGAGAGCCCCTCGTCGAGGAGGGCGCGCGGGTCGGGGGTCCCGAGGTCGGGCAGCACGAGCCACAGCGCGGCGAGCGCCTCGTCGCGCGAGCCGACGGGCAGCAGCACGCTCTTCGCCTCGGAGCCGTCGCCCGTGGGCCCGTAGCCCGCGACGTTCACGTCGACGCGCCACCAGTCCGGACCGCGCCAGAACGGGCCCTGGAGGAGCCGCACGGCCTGCACGCGCCCGGGCGGGATGGTCTGCGAGCGCGTCTCGAGCAGCCCGTGGCGCAGCCGGATGCCGTCGGGCGAGATCGCCGAGCGGAAGCCGAACTCGCCCGAGAAGCGCTGGAAGAGGTAGCCGCCGAAGCCGAGGACGGCTGGCAGCGCGGTGAACAGCACGCTGATCTCGCGCGTACCGACCACGACCGCGGCGATGGCGAGGATGCCGATCACGAGGCCCACGGTCGCCCCGGAGCGCAGGAGCGAGGCGACGAGCCGCCCGGGCTGGACCGCGGTCACGGGCTGCTCGGGGGCCTCCAGGACCCCCGGCGCGGGACCGGCGACCGGTCCCGCGGGCGCCCCGCCGTCCGGGCCCGCGGCGCCGGACGGCGCCGTGTCGGACAGCGCGGTGTCGGGACCGGCGCCGACCCTGGCGTCGGGACCGCCGACCGGGGCGTGCGCCTGCGGCGCGCCGCCGTGCGGGGCGACGCGCAGGCCCGCGGCGCGCGCGAGGAGCTCGCCCCGCAGCCGGTTGGCGTCGTCCTCCTTGAGGAAGCCGAGCTTGACGCCCGAGTCGCCGCCGCCCGCCACCTCGAGGCGCAGCTCGGCGAGGCCGAAGAAGCGCGCGAGGAGCGGCTGGACGACGTCGACCGCCTGCAGCCGGTCGAGCCGCGCGCGGCGCTGCTGGCGGAACAGCACGCCCGAGCGCAGGTGGACGGTCTCGTCGTCGACCGCGTACGACGTCATGCGCCACGCGAGCGCGGAGTAGCCGAGCCCGATGATCCCGATCACGAGGATGCCGAGCAGGATCTGCCACCACCGGTCGCCCTCGAGGAGGTTCTGCCCCTCGGGCAGCCCGTTCACCGTCTGCTGGCCCACGACGACGAGGAGCACCGCGATGACCGTCCACCCGCGCACGAGCGGCGTCACCGGGTGCACGCGCTGCCAGTCGAGCGCGTCGCCGCCGGGCGCGCCCGGAGTCCGCGCGGGCGCCTCGGGCGCGGCCGGAGCGTGCGCGCGTGCGCCGGGAACGAGGGCGCCGGGCGCGGGGACCTCCGTCGGAGCGGCGGGCGCGGGCGCGTCGTCGGGGACGCGGGGCGCGGGGCCCCCGGTCGGTCGCTCGTGGCTCACAGACCCGCCAGCCTCGCCTCGCCGCGCGACGCGAGCCGGTCGCGCAGGCGCTCGGCCTCGGCCGGCTCGAGGCCGTCGATCGTCGCGTCGGTCGACGCGGACGCGGTGTGGAGCTGGATCTGGGCGATGCGCAGCCGGCGCGCGAGCGGGCCGGCCTGCACGTCGACGTACTGCATGCGGCCGTAGGGCACGACGACGAGCGTGCGGAACATGATCCCCTTGCGGATGAGCAGGTCGTCGTCGCGCTCCGCGTACCCGATCGCGCGCACCTGGCGCGGCACGACGAGCACGGTCCACAGCGCGAGGGCCGCCGCGACGCCCACGAGGATCCACGGCCACCAGTGCCCGAAGAGGACGAGGAAGACGACCCCGACGACGGCCAGCACGCCGAAGGCGATGCCCGCCGAGAGCAGCCGCGCCGTCGCGAGCCGCGGCGAGACGCGGGACCACACGACGCCGGGCGGGTCGAACGGGCCGGAGGCGGCGGGCTCCGGGGCGTGGTCGGGGACTGTCGGCCGGTCAGGGACGGTCATGGGTCGATCCTCCCACCCCGGGCACCCTCCGTGCCGCCGTCAGGCCGAGGCCCCCGCCTCACCGTTCCCGGCCGCGCCGGGACGGCCGTCACGCGCCTCCTTCTCGTCGGAGGGCGGCGGGAGCTGGCAGAAGCGCTCGGCGACGAGCCCCGCCATCGCGAGCGCGACCGCGCACGCGACCGCGATGCCGGCCGCGATCGCGCGGTCGCGCCGCGCCTCGATCGCGAGGTCCGGGAGCGCGACGAGCACCTGCGCGCCGTACCAGCCGACGAGCAGCGCACCCGTGAGGGCCGCCGCCTTGGCGAGCACGAAGGTGCGCGCGGCCCGGATCGCGTCGAGGTTCGGACGCCGCCCCTTCTGGTAGGACCGCACGGTCCAGCCCGCCCAGAGCACGCCGCCGGCGAGCGCGAGGATCGCGACGTCGACCACCCACGGCACCGTCGGGAGGTACGACCCGCGCCCCTCGACGGCGCGCACGACGAGCCAGCCCACCACCGCCGTCACGAGCGCGACGAGCAGGAGGGTGCCGACGGACGTGCGACGCATCAGCGCGGCGCGTCGGACGGCGGGCCCGAGACGGGCGGGAAGGGCGACCAGTGCTCAGTGCCCGGCACCACCGGCAGCGCGGCGGTCCCCCGGCCGGGCGGCTCGACGGGCGCGGGCGCCGGCGCCGGGTCGACGGGCTCCGCGGCCGGGCGGACCGTCGGGCGGACCACCTGGTGCAGCGCCGGGTCCGCGAGCGGCCCGGGCGCCGCGGCGGGCGCGAACGGCACGCCGCGGATGATCCCGTCGTCCGCCGACCCGTGGGCGGACGGCGCGGCGTGGGCCGACGGCGCGGCGTGGGCGGACGGCGCGGCGTGGGCGGACGGCGCGGCGTCGTGCCGCTCGCCGGCGTCCGCCGGGTGCACCGGGCTGAAGACCGGCGCGGCGGGCGCCGGGGGCGCGTACGCGTCGCCGGCGTGCGGCTCCCCCGGTCCGTCGGACACCGGCGCGAACACGGGCCGGGCCTCGACGACCTCGGGGGCGTCCTGCCGCGGCGGGAGCGCGAAGGTCGGCGCGGCGACGGTCGGCACCGCGTGCGGCTCGGGGTGGTGCGACGGCACGTCGTGGGACGGCACCGCCGGGGACGGCGCGGTGTGGGACGGCCCGGTGTGGGACGGCCCGGTGTGGGACGGCCCGGTGTGGGACGGCGCGGCCGCGTGCGGCGACTCGGCCACCGGCGGGACGGCGGTCTGGGGACGCTCGACGGGCAGCTGCGGCGCCACCGCCTGCGGCGGCGGACCCGGCGCCGGCGAGGGCTCCACGGGGGTCTGCGGGTGCTGGACGGCCGGCACGTGCGGGGCGTCCGCCGCGAAGGGCGGGGACGCCGGCGGCTCGGGCCGCTCGTCGGCGGCCTCGGGGTCGTGCGCGGCGACGCCGTCCCCCGCGGTCGTCACGGGCACGGCGCCCGTCGGGTGCGGCGCGGACTCGGTCAGCCAGTCGAGGGCGAGCCAGCGGATGCCGGCACGGTCGGGCGCCGTCGCCGCGAGCGCGGCCACGGGTCCGCCGCCGAGGCCCGGGAGCACCGCGCCCGGGTCGATCTGCGACCACGGCTCGAGCACGAACGCCCGCTCGTGGGCACGCGGGTGCGGGAGCTCCAGGTCGTCGGCCACGGCCGTGAGCGAGCCGTAGACGACGAGGTCGACGTCGAGCGTCCGCGGTCCCCAGCGCTCGTGCCGCACGCGCCCGTGCGCCTGCTCGACCGCCTGGCACGCGTGCAGCAGGTCGCGGGCCGACAGGCGCGTCCGGGCGAGGAGGACGGTGTTGAGGAAGTCGGGCTGCTCGGGCCCGACCGCGGCGGTGCGCGCGAGCGGCGAGACCTCGGTGATCTCCAGGCCCGAGATGCGGTCCAGGTCCGTGATCGCGTCGCGCAGGGTCTGCTGCGCGTCGCCGAGGTTCGCGCCGAGCGCGAGCACCACGTCGACGAAGCCCGCGGGCACCTCGTCCATGCGGTCGTGCTCGTGCTCCGGGGCGTCCTCGGGCGCGGGCTCCGGCTCCGTCGCCGCCTCGGGCTCCGGGGCCGTCCGCACGGCGAGGGCCGGCTCGGCCGGGGCCGCGTCGGCCTCGACCGCCGGGGCCTCGCGCGTGTCGTCGTCCGCGAACCCGGCCGGCTCCGCGCCGGGAGCGGGCGGGCCGGGGACCGGCGCCGGCGCCAGGGGTGCGGACGCGAGGGGTGCCGGCGCGAGGGGCGCCGGTGCGGCCTCGAGGCCGGTCGGCACCTCCGGGAGGTCGCCGACGAGCAGCAGGTCGTCCGTCCGCTCGACCCGCGCGGGCTCGTCGGCTCGATCGTGCAGGTCGTGGACGTCGTGGGTGTCGTACACGTCGTGGGTGTCGAACGCGTCGTGCGCGTCGGCAGGGTCCTCGGCGGCACCGGGGCCGGCGTCCGGCGCTGCGTCGTCGGCCGGGACGTGCTCCGTGGCGGACGGCCGCGCGTCGGGCGCCTCGACCGCGGGAGCGGGACGCGGGTCCTCGATCACCGGGCCGGTCGCCGGGGGGATGCTCGGGGGCATGACGGCGGGCGCCTCCGCGAGCACCGGCTCGGGCTCGCGCCCCGCCTCCACGCCGTGGATGAGCGCCGGCGCGACCGAGCCGACGGGGATCGGCGCGACGGACGCGCCCTCGCGCCGCAGCGGGGCGACGACCGGCACGACGACGCGGTCGCGCCGGATGACGACCTCGACGTCCTCGAACGGGACCGTGATCGGCGCCTGCGGCTTGTGGACGGCCACGTCCACGGCGACGACGTCCGGGTGCGTGAGGATCGTCGCCGCGATCCGCTCCGCGACGGTCTCGATGAGGTCCGCGGGCGACCCGGCGAGCACCGCGACGACGTCCTCGGCGACGCCCGCGTAGCTCACGGTGTCGGCGAGGTCGTCGCCGCGCGCGGCCTCGCGCGTGTCGAGGTGGAGCACGACGTCGGCGCGGAAGAGCTGCCCCTCGGCGCGCTCGTGCTCGAGCACGCCGTGGTGGCCCGTGCTGCTGAGCCCCGTGAGCCGGATCCGGTCGAACGGCCGGCCGTCCGCGTCGAGGACCGCCCCTGCGAACGCTGTGGTCACGTCGTACTCCCGTCCCCGACGGACCGCGGCCGTCGGTGACGGTCGGGTCCGTGGTCTCGTGCGATCGGTCGGGCCGATCTGTTCGTGCCGATGTGTCGTGCCGGTCTGTCGTGCCGGTCGGTCCGTGCCGCGGTGCCGTGCCGTCGGCACGACCTCGCGGCCCCATCCTGCTAGGTCGCGGCCCGCCCCGTCGAGTCACCGGCGCCCGTCGCCCCGGCGGCGAGCGCGTCCCCGGTCGTCCGCGCGCGCTCCCAGGCCGCCACGACGCGGACCGCGTCGGCCGACGCGCGCACCGCGTGGACGCGGACGCACCACGCGCCCGCCGCGGCGGCGAGCGTCGTGACGGCCGCGGTCGCGTCGTCGCGCGACAGGGGCGGGACGGGCCGGCCGTCGGGTCCCGCGAGCAGGTGCCCGAGGAACCGCTTGCGCGACGCGCCGACGAGCACGGGCAGGCCGAGGTCCTCGAGCTCGCCCAGCCGTGCGAGGAGCGGCCAGTTCGACGCGCCGGACTTCGAGAAGCCGAGACCGGGGTCGAGGACGACCTGCTCGCGCCGCACCCCGGCGGCGAGGAGCGCGTCGAGCCGCGCGCCGAGCTCGGTGCGCACGTCGGTCACGACGTCGTCGTAGTCCTCGAGGTCGTCCATGACGTCGGCGTGCCCGCGCCAGTGCATGCACACGTACGCCGCGCCCGTGCGGGCGACGACGCCGGCCATGTCCGGGTCGGCGAGGCCGCCGGACACGTCGTTGACGAGGCGCGCGCCCGCCGCGACCGCCTGCTCGGCGACGACGGCGCGCGTCGTGTCGACCGAGACGACCGCGCCGTCCGCGGCGAGGGCCGCGACGACGGGCAGGACACGCGCGAGCTCCTGCTCGACGGGCACGCGCCCCGCGCCGGGACGGGTGGACTCGCCGCCCACGTCGAGGATGTCGGCGCCCTCGTCGAGGAGCCGGCGCCCGTGCGCGACGGCCGCGTCGGGCTCGTACCACTCGCCGCCGTCGGAGAACGAGTCGGGCGTGACGTTGACGACGCCCATGACGAGCGTCCGGTCCCGCCGCGCGAGCTCCTCGAGCCCGGCGACCGGCGGCGTGCGCCGGACGCGCGCCGCGGGGTCGGTGCTCACGGCGTCAGCGGCCCAGGATGAGGCTCATCGCCTCGGCCCGGGTCGCGGGGTCGCGCATCTGGCCGCGCACCGCGGACGTCACGGTGCGCGAGCCCGGCTTGCGCACGCCGCGCATCGACATGCACAGGTGCTCGCACTCGACGACGACGATCGCGCCGCGCGGCTGCAGGTGCTCGACGAGCGCGTCGGCGACCTGGGACGTGAGGCGCTCCTGGACCTGGGGGCGGCGCGCGAACACCTCGACGAGGCGCGCGAGCTTGGAGAGCCCGGTGATCCGGCCGTCGACGTTGGGGATGTAGCCGACGTGCGCGACGCCGTGGAACGGCACGAGGTGGTGCTCGCACGTCGAGTACACCTCGATGTCCTTGACGAGCACCATCTCCTCGTGACCGAGGTCGAACGTCGTCGTGAGGACGTCGGCCGCCTCCTGGCGCAGCCCCGCGAAGATCTCGCGGTAGGCGCGCGCGACGCGCGCCGGCGTCTCGCGCAGGCCCTCGCGGTCCGGGTCCTCGCCGACGGCGAGCAGGAGCTCGCGCACGGCGGCCTCGGCCCGGTCGGCGTCGTAGGGCGGCACGTCGGCGGGGGCGCGCAGGTCCTCCGCGGCCCGCGCGCGCGTGATGCCGCCCGCGGCGCCGTCGGCGGTCATCAGCCCTGCCCCGGGCCGGCGACGTCGGTCACGCCGTCGCCCGGCTCGCCGCGGCCGAGGGCCCGGTCGAGCGGGGAGTCGGCGGGGACCTCGCCCACGCGCTCCGGCGGGAGCTCGTCGTTCGCGGCGGCCGCCTCGTCCTGCGGGATGACCGGGGAGCCGTTGCTCGCGGCCTTCTCCGCGTCCGTGAGGACCGGCCCGCGCTGGGAGACGGCGCGCTGCTCGCTCGACAGCCACACGTCGCGCGGGTCGCGCTTGACCACGGGCGAGAACACGCGCGCGAGCTCGGCCTGGTTGAGCGTCTCCTTCTCGAGGAGCTCGAGCACGAGCGCGTCGAGCACGTCGCGGTACTGCGTGAGCACCTCCCACGCCTCGTCGTGCGCGGACTCGACGAGCTTGCGCACCTCGTGGTCGACGGTGCCCGCGACCGACTCCGAGTAGTCGCGCTGGTGCCCCATGTCGCGGCCGAGGAACGGCTCGCCCGAGCCGGTGCCGAGCTTGATCGCGCCGACGCGCTCGCTCATGCCGTACTCGGTGACCATCTTGCGCGCGATCGCCGTGGCCTTCTCGATGTCGTTCGACGCGCCCGTGGTCGGGTCGTGGAAGACGAGCTCCTCGGCGACGCGCCCGCCCATCGCGTACGCGAGCTGGTCGAGCAGCTCGTTGCGGGTCGTGGAGTACTTGTCCTCGGTCGGCATGACCATCGTGTACCCGAGCGCGCGACCGCGCGGCAGGATCGTCACCTTCGTGACGGGGTCCGTGTAGCGCATCGCCGCGGCGACGAGGGCGTGGCCGCCCTCGTGGTACGCCGTGATCTTCTGCTCCTTGACGTTCATGACGCGCGTGCGCTTCTGCGGGCCGGCGACCACGCGGTCGATCGCCTCGTCGAGCGCGCGGTCGTCGATGAGCTGGGCGCCGCTGCGCGCGGTGAGCAGCGCGGCCTCGTTGAGCACGTTCGCGAGGTCGGCGCCCGTGAACCCGGGGGTGCGGCGCGCGACGGCGGCGAGGTCGATGCCGTCGACAATCGGCTTGCCCTGCGCGTGCACGCGCAGGATGGCCTCGCGGCCCTTGAGGTCGGGCGCCTCGACGGCGACCTGGCGGTCGAAGCGGCCCGGGCGCAGGAGCGCCGGGTCGAGGATGTCGGGGCGGTTCGTCGCGGCGATGAGGATGACGTTCGTCTTGACGTCGAACCCGTCCATCTCGACGAGGAGCTGGTTGAGCGTCTGCTCGCGCTCGTCGTGCCCGCCGCCCATGCCCGCGCCGCGGTGCCGGCCGACGGCGTCGATCTCGTCGACGAAGATGATCGCCGGCGAGTTCTCCTTGGCCTGGTTGAACAGGTCGCGGACGCGGCTCGCGCCGACGCCGACGAACATCTCGACGAAGTCGGAGCCGGAGATCGAGTAGAACGGCACGCCGGCCTCGCCCGCGACCGCGCGAGCGAGCAGCGTCTTGCCCGTCCCGGGGGGCCCGTAGAGCAGCACGCCCTTGGGGATCTTCGCGCCGACCGCCTGGAACTTGTCGGGCTCGGCGAGGAACTCCTTGATCTCGTGCAGCTCCTCGACGGCCTCGTCGGCGCCCGCGACGTCGGCGAACGTCACCTGCGGGGTGTCCTTGGAGACGAGCTTCGCGCGCGACTTGCCGAAGCCCATGACGCGCGACCCGCCGCCCTGCATGCGCGAGAGCAGGAACCAGAACAGCACGCCGATGATGAGGAACGGGATGAGCAGGCTCAGCAGCGACGACCAGAACGACGGCTGCGCGACCTCGGAGTTGTAGCCCTCCTCGGGCGCCGCCGCGACGACCGCGTCGACGACGGCCTCGCCCTGCGGCGCGACGTAGAAGAACTCGACGTTCTTGCCGTAGTCCTTCTCGTCGTCCGTGCCCTGGTCGGTCACGTAGTTCTCGGTCAGCGTGAGGCGCACGCGCTGGTCGCCGTCGACGATGAGGGCCTGCTCGACGGTGTCCCCGTCGAGGAGCTCGAGGCCCGCGGAGGTGTCGACGCGCTGCACCGTCGGTCGCGACAGCGTGGTGAACGCGATCCAGAGGATCACGAGGCCGAGCACGATCCAGACGATCGGCCCACTGAGAATCTTCTTGATGTTCATCGGCGACGGGGCGCGCGCCCCGGATCCCTCCGCTCGCGCAAGTGTTCGGGCTCGAAACTACACGCCGGACCTTGAGGACCGCTGTGGATCACGGTCCTGTTCGCCCAGGGCGTGGCGTCAGCTCGAGTAGACGTGCGGGGCGAGCGTGCCGACGAACGGGAGGTTGCGGTACTTCTCCGCGTAGTCGAGGCCGTAGCCCACGACGAACTCGTTGGGGATGTCGAACCCGACGTAGCGCACGTCGACGTCCGTCTTCGCGGCGTCGGGCTTGCGGAGCATCGCCGCGATCTCGACCGAGGCCGGGCCGCGCGAGCGCAGGTTCGACAGGAGCCAGGACAGCGTGAGCCCCGAGTCGATGATGTCCTCGACGATGAGGACGTTGCGGCCCGTGAGGTCGGCGTCGAGGTCCTTGAGGATGCGCACGACGCCCGAGGACTTCGTCCCCGAGCCGTACGACGACACGGCCATCCAGTCCATCTCGACCGGGTGGCTGAGCCGGCGCGCGAGGTCGGCCATGACCATGACCGCGCCCTTGAGCACGCCCACGAGCAGGAGGTCCTTGCCCGCGTAGTCCCGGTCGATCTGCGCGGCGATCTCGTCGAGCCTCTCGGCGAGCTGCTGCTCGGTGAGCAGCACGTTCTCGAGGTCGCCTGCGACGTCCGATGCTTCCACGGGGGGTCACTCCTGAGCTGAGGGGGTGGGTGCGGGGGTCGGTGCCGGTTCCCGGCGGGAGGTGCTCCCGGGGGGACCCAGAGCAAGCCTGCCACACGCGCGGACCCCCCGGAGGTCGCCCGGCAGGTGCACGGGACCCTGCCCGCGCCACCCGACGACGAGCGCGTCGAGCGCGTCCACGTGGACCGCGAAGAGGTCGCTCGCGGGGCACCCCGCGCGCACGGCCGCGGCCCGCAGCGCCCGACGCCGCAGCGCCGCGTGGGCCGCGGCGAGCGGCTCGACCTCCAGCTCGACCGTGCCGCCCGCCGTCGCGCCGTCGGTCGTGCCGTCGGTCGTGCCGTCGGTCGTGCCGTCCGTCGCGCCGTCGGTCGCGCCGGGAGTCGCGCCGGCCGGGCGCAGCGCGTCCGCGAGGAGCCGGGCGGCGAGCTCGTCGAGCAGGTCGGCGTCGTCGCGCAGGAGGTCGGCCGAGCGGGCGAGGCCCGGGACCGCGCCCGGGCCGAGCACCTCGACGAGCGCCGGGACGACGAGGCCGCGCACGCGCGACCGCAGCGGCGGGGCGCCCGCGCCGGGCTCCGGCGCAGCGGCCGGCCCGGCGTCCGGGGTGCCCGGCGCGGCGACGGGGACCGAGTTCGTGGGGTCGTCCCACCAGCCGAGCCCGAGCGTGCGGCACACCGCCTCCGTGTCGGCGCGGCGCAGGCCGAGGAACGGGCGCCGCAGCGCTCCGCGCCGGCCCGCCATGCCCGCGAGCGAGCGCGCGCCCGCGCCGCGCGCGAGGCCGAGGAGCACGGTCTCCGCCTGGTCGTCGAGCGTGTGCCCGAGCAGCACGGCGCGGGCGCCCGCCTCGTCCGCCGCCGCGGCGAGGGCCGCGTACCGGGCGGTGCGGGCCGCCGCCTCCGGGCCGCCCCCGTCGGTCACGACGACGACGCGCCGCACCGAGACCGGCGCGAGGCCGAGGTCGCGGCAGCGGGCCGCGGCCGTCGCCGCGACCTCGGCGCTGCCGTCCTGGAGGCCGTGGTCGACGACGACCGCGCCCGCCCGCAGCCCGAGCCGCGGCGCGACGAACGCCGTCGCCGCGGCGAGCGCCGTCGAGTCCGCGCCGCCCGAGCACGCGACGAGCACGAGGTCGCCCGGGCCGAGGTCGGCGAGCGCGGTACGCACCGCGCGCCGCGCGTCCGCCACGACGGGCGCCGGGCCGCCCACCGGTCAGCCGTGGACGCGGCGCACCCAGGCGCGCGCGTCGGCGATCTCGCGGGCGGTCGGCAGGTTCTCGGGCGCCGCCCACACGGCGTTGAAGCCGTCGCGGCCGACGTCCTTCTCCACCGCGCGCACGAACGCCGCGCCGTCGCGGTACTGCGCGATCTTCGCGTCCATGCCGAGCACGCGGCGCAGCACCACGTCGAAGCCCGAGCTGCCCGCGCCGTCGCGACGGGCCTCGAACTTGCGCCGGATGCTGCGCACCGTGCGGACGGTGCGCGGGCCGACGGCGTCCATCGCGACGTCGGCGTGGCCCTCGAGGAGCGCCATGACCGCGGAGACGTCCTCGAGCTGGCGCCGCTCGTCCTCCGTGAGGAACCCGTCGACGAGCGTGCCGCCCTCGTCGCGCACGGCGGCGAGCACGGCGCGCCCCACCGTGCGCAGCTTCTCGCGCAGCCGCGCCTCGGCGAGGCGCCGCGACGACGCGGACAGGTCGGCGAGCAGGCGCCCGGCGCGCTCGCGCAGGTGCGGGCCGAGCCACGGCGCGGTCGCGAACTGGAGGGCGTGCGTCTGCTCGTGCAGGCACACCCAGAGCCGGAAGTCGGCGGGGACGAGCTCGAGCGCGCGCTCGACCTGCAGGACGTTCGGCGCGACGAGCACGAGACGCCCGGGGTCGGCGCCCACGTCGGCGGCGGGCGCGCTGTAGGGGTCGAACTGCCCGAGCACGCGGCTCGCGAGCGCGGCGAGCACGGACCCGACCTGGGCCGCGCCCACGAGCGAGGTGGTCGCGGAGACCTTCGCGCTCGCGCCGGAGCCGTCGGCGAGGAGCGCGTCGGCCACCCCGTCGGTGAGCGCGGCCATGATCTCGGTGTTGGCCTGCGCCCACCGCGCGCGGTCGACGACGAACACCGTCCCGAGCTCGTGCGGCCGGGCCACCCCGGCGGGCGTCATGCGCGTCACGTCGAGCACGTGCGGCACGGCGCGCGACGCGGCGTCGCGCAGCCCCTCGACGAGGTCGGCGAGCTCGTCCCGCGACGCCTGCGGCCCGGGGCGGGCGAGACGCCCGGCGAGCTGGGCGGCGGCGGACCAGTCCACGATCGACGGTCCGCCGCGGGGGGTGTCGGTCTGCTCGACGAGGGTCACCGTTCCACGGTATCCCGGGCGGGGCCCCGCGACGGGTCCGCGGCGCCCGGTCCGCCGTCAGCCGAAGACGAGGCTGCCGGCGCCGTCGAACCGCAGCGACGCGGCCGACGCGGCCGCGGTCCCGGCGCGCGCGTACTCCTTGAGGTCCCCGCGGAAGACGACGCGCCCCGGCAGGTCGAGCAGCGTCTGCGGCCGCACCTGCCACCGCTCGGCGTCGAGGTCGCACACCCCGGCGCCGTGCAGCACGTGGTAGACGAACTCCGAGCAGAAGAACCGGGTGTCGTCCGCGCCCCCGCGCCCGATGAGCGCGGTGACGAGCCCCGAGGCGTTGTACGAGTAGGTGTGGGAGTCCAGCAGGAACGCCCCGATCCGCGAGCCGATGTCCGCGTGCTGCTCGGCGGTCACCGGCACCTCGATCACGATCCCGGGCAGGCGGTCCATCTCGCGGTAGAGGGGGTCGTCCAGCCGCTCGCGCCGGAAGCACCCCGAGAACGGGTTGGCGGCGCGGCGGCGCCCGAAGCTGAACATGAGCTCGAGGTCCGGGTCGAGGGCGAGCGCGGCGTGCGTGTACTCGTCACGGGTCGCGAGCGCGATCGTCCGGGACAGGACGGTGCGGCTGCGGGACAGCACGACGTAGACGTTCACGGTGCAGATGGTACGACCGACACGAGAGTACCCAAAGGGGTCATGCCGCGCATCCGCACTCCGCGAGCGCGCCGACGAAGTCGTCGAGGATGATCCGCGCCCCGTACGTCCCGCCCTCGGGCACGGCGTCGGTCATGAGCGCGAACACGAGCTGGCGGTCGTCGGCGGTCACGACGGTCCCGGCGAGCGACGTCACCTCGGGCAGGCTCCCGGTCTTCGCCCGCACGACGCCGCGGCCCGCGTTGTCGAGGAACCGGTCGTCCAGCGTGCCCGACAGGCCCGCGACCGGGAGCCCCACGGCCGCGCTGCGCAGCTCGGGGTGGTCGGGGTCGGCCAGCAGGGCCACGACGTCGACGAGCTGGCGCGGCGTGAGCGACGAGCCGTCCCCCAGGCCCGAGCAGTCGGCGAGCACCGCCCCCGCGAGGTCGACCCCGAGCGCCTCCACCGCGGCCCGCACGGCCTGGGTCGCGCCGGACGCGGAGCCGGGCAGCCCGGCGTCGAGCGCGACGACGCGGCCCACGACCTCGGTGATCGTGTTGTCCGAGTGCTGCAGGAAGTAGTCGACGACCTCGCCGAGCGGCGCCGACTCGACCTCGCCGACGACCCGGCCGTCGGCGGGGGCCGCGGCGCGCACCGGCTCGCCGGAGACCGTGATCCCCTCCTCGTCGAGCGCCGCGACGAACGCCTCGGCGGCGTCGAGCGCCGGGTCCTGCGAGCGCGGGGCGTACTCGTCGTCCGCGAGGCGCCCGACGTCCACCGCGAGCGCCGCGACGGGGGCGATGTAGCCGGCGGCGACGTTCCCGGGGTACACGGCCGGGTTCACCGCGTCGCCGGTGAAGACGGTGTCGTCGAGGCGCAGCGTCACCGTCGTGCGCCCGGTGAGGCGCAGCTCGTCCGCGACCTGGGCGGCCAGGTCGCCGAGCCCCGCGCGACCGTTCACGGCCGCGGGGTCGCCCGCGCCGGCGGCGAGCATCATGTCGCCGCCGCCGACGAGGACGAGGGAGTCCTGCCCGTCGAGCACCACGCTCGTCGTGAGGGTCGTGGCCGCGCCCGGCGACGTGAGGGCCGCGGCGGCGGTGAGCACCTTGAGCGTCGACGCGGGCACGTGCGCGGTGTCCGCGCCCGAGCTGCCGAGCACGTCCCCCGTGGCCGCGTCGACGACGAGCGCGCCGACGCGGGTCCCGAGCCGGTCGTCGTCGACGAGCGCGTCGGTGAGCTCCTGCACGGTCGCCGCGGCCGGGACGGGCGCGGCGTCGTCGAGCACGGGGAGCCCGGCGGCGAGCGGCGGGGCGGCGACGGCCCCCGGCGCCTCGGGGAAGGGCGTCGGCTCGACGGGCGGCGGCGCGGTCGTGAGCAGACCGGGCACGACGTCGACCGCGTCCGCCACGAGGTACCCGCCGGTGAGCGCGAGCACGACGCCGACCGTCACGCCGGCGCGCGTTCCCCAGCCCATGCGTCTCCCTCGTTCCTGACCCTCGGTGCGGACGTGCCGGGCGTCTCGGAGGACGGGTCCGGGCGCGAGCACGTGCGCATTATCACCTATGCGGGCGCTCTCTCCCGCCCCGCCGGACCGCGGCGGACGGGGCGCACGTGTCACACTAGGACCCGCACGACGGCGGCGTCCGTCGATCACACCCGACCAGCCACCGCCCCCTCCCCCGCGGTGCCGGTACGACTGGAGGACAGCAGTGGAGTTCGACGTCACGATCGAGATCCCCAAGGGCCAGCGCAACAAGTACGAGGTCGACCACGCGACCGGCCGCATCCGTCTCGACCGCATGCTCTTCACGTCGACGCGCTACCCCGACGACTACGGCTTCATCGAGGGCACCCTCGGCGAGGACGGCGACCCGCTGGACGCCCTGGTCCTGCTCGAGGAGCCGACGTTCCCGGGCTGCCTCATCCGCTGCCGCGCGCTCGGCATGTTCCGCATGCGCGACGAGGCCGGCGGCGACGACAAGGTGCTGTGCGTCCCCACGGGCGACCAGCGCGCTGCGTGGCGCCAGGACATCGACGACGTCTCCGACTTCCACCGCCTGGAGATCCAGCACTTCTTCGAGGTCTACAAGGACCTCGAGCCCGGCAAGTCGGACGAGGGCGCGCACTGGGTGGGCCGCACCGAGGCCGAGGCCGAGATCGAGCGGTCGCTGCAGCGCGCGATCGACTCGGGGTACCACGTCGGCCACTGACACCGGCCCCCGCTCCTGCCCGACGGCGCCCCTCACCTCGACGGTGAGGGGCGCCGTCGCCGTTGTGCGTCCGCACCCGGCCGCTTCTCAGCATGTGGTCTCGGACTGTGAGACACGGGTTCCGCGCGCGCTCGTCGCTGCCTACTGTCGAGCCATGACCCGTCGAATGTGTTGCTGATCCCCGCGCACGTTCGCCTGCCCGCCCGCCGTCGTCGTCGACGCGTCCCGGGCACCACGGTCCCCCGTGCGCCGTCACACCGCCGCGGCCGGGTCGTGCCCTTCGCCTCCCGCGGCGTCCCCTGGCGCAGCAGCGCCGACCACCGGAACCCACCCGCAGGAGCAACCATGAGCACCGAGCAGACCCCCGCCTGGTCCTTCGAGACCCGCCAGGTCCACGCCGGGCAGTCCGCCGACCCCACCACCGGGGCGCGGGCGCTGCCGATCTACCAGACCACGTCCTTCGTCTTCCCCGACGCGTCGGTCGCCGCGGACCGCTTCGCCCTCAAGGACCTCGGGCCGATCTACACGCGCATCGGCAACCCGACCCAGGAGGTCGTGGAGAACCGCATCGCGTCGCTCGAGGGCGGCGTCGGCGCGCTGCTCCTCGCGTCGGGCCAGGCCGCCGAGACGTTCGCGATCCTCAACATCGCCGAGGCCGGCGACCACGTCGTCGCCTCCCCCAGCCTGTACGGCGGCACCTACAACCTGCTGCACTACACGCTCCCCAGGCTGGGCGTCGAGACCACGTTCGTCACCGACCCGCACGACCCGCAGGCGTGGCGCGACGCGGTCCGGCCGAACACCAAGCTCTTCTTCGCCGAGACGATCCCCAACCCCCGCGCGGACGTCCTCGACATCGAGGCCGTCGCCGCGGTCGCGCACGAGAGCGGCGTGCCGCTCGTCGTGGACAACACGGTCGCGACGCCGTACCTCGTGCGGCCGATCGAGCACGGCGCGGACATCGTGGTGCACTCCGCGACGAAGTACCTCGGCGGGCACGGCGCGGCCATCGGCGGCGTCATCGTCGACGCCGGCACGTTCGACTTCGCCGCCGACCCGGAGCGGTTCCCGAACTACAACACGCCCGACCCGTCGTACAACGGCCTCGTGTACGCGCGCGACCTCGGCGTGAACGGCATCCTCGGCGCGAACCTCGCGTTCGTGCTCAAGGCGCGCGTGCAGCTCCTGCGCGACCTCGGCTCGGCGATCTCCCCGTTCAACGCGTTCCTCATCGCGCAGGGCGTCGAGACGCTGTCGCTGCGCGTCGAGCGCCACGTCGCCAACGCGCAGAAGGTGGCCGAGTGGCTCGAGGCGCGCGACGACGTCCGCACCGTGCACTACGCGGGCCTGCCGTCGAGCCCGTGGCACGCGAACGCGCAGAAGTACCTGCCGCGCGGCGCGGGCGCCGTGCTCGCGTTCGAGCTCGACGGCGGCGCGGAGGCCGGGCAGGCGTTCGTCTCCGCCCTGCAGCTCCACTCGAACGTCGCGAACATCGGCGACGTGCGCTCGCTCGTCATCCACCCGGCGTCGACGACGCACAGCCAGCTCACGCCCGAGGAGCAGGCGCTCTCCGGCGTGACGCCCGGGCTCGTGCGCCTCGCGGTGGGCATCGAGCACGTCGACGACATCCTCGCGGACCTCGAGCTGGGCTTCACGGCCGCCAAGTCCGCGCTGGGCGCCTGACGGCCCCGAGGACGCGAGAGCACGCACGATGACGGATCTGGACAGCCGGGGCGCCCCTGGCGCCCCGGCCGTACAGTGGCCGACGGTGAACCCCGTGACCGACGATCTCCCCCGCCCCGCCCCGACCCGCGCCGCGCCCGCGCGCCGCGCGGCGTCGCGCGCGCGCTCGCTGGCCGACGTGCCCGCGACCGGTGCGTGGCGCGAGGGCGACGAGCCCGGCGCGCGCCGGTTCGCGGACGTCGGGAGCTTCGACCTCGAGTCGGGCGCGCGGCTGCCGGACGTCCGCGTCGCGTACGAGACGTGGGGCACGCTCGCGCCCGACGGCTCGAACGCGGTCCTCGTGCTGCACGCGCTCACGGGCGACTCCCACGTCACCGGCCCCGCCGGTCCCGGTCACCGCACCGCGGGCTGGTGGGAGGCGCTCGTCGGCCCGGGCGCGCCCATCGACACCGACCGCTGGTTCGTCGTCGCGCCCAACGTGCTCGGCGGCTGCCAGGGGACGACCGGCCCGGCATCGACCGCGCCCGACGGCGCCCCGTGGGGCGGTCGCTTCCCCCGCGTCACGACGCGCGACCAGGTCGCCGTGGAGATCGAGCTCGCCCGCACGCTCGGGGTCACCTCGTGGGCGTTCGTCGTGGGCGCGTCGATGGGCGGCCACCGGGTGCTGGAGTGGGCGGTCCTCGGGCCGGAAGCCGGCATCGGGGTCGAGGCGATCGCCGCGATCGCGACGGGCGCCCAGACGACGGGCGACCAGATCGCGTGGGCGCACCCGCAGATCGGCGCGATCCGCGCCGACCCGCGGTACCGCGCCGGCGACTACTACGACGCGGCGGACGGCGACGGGCCCCACGTCGGGCTCGGCCTCGCGCGCCAGGTCGCGCACGCGACGTACCGCTCCGCGCACGAGCTCGACGCCCGGTTCGGCCGGCTCCCCCAGGGCGGGGAGGACCCGTTCACCGACGGCCGGTACGCCGTGCAGTCCTACCTCGACCACCACGGCGACAAGCTCGCGCGGCGCTTCGACGCGAACTCCTACGTCGTGCTCACGCAGTCGATGCTCACGCACGACCTCGGTCGCGACCGCGGCGGGGTCGAGGCCGCGCTCGCGTCGATCACCGCGCACGCGCTCGTCGTCGCCGTCGACTCCGACCGCCTCTTCCTGCCCGCCGACTGCGCGCGGGTCGCGGCCGGCATCCCCGGGGCGGAGCCGCTGCGGACCCTGCGCAGCGACTTCGGGCACGACGGCTTCCTCATCGAGCACGACCAGCTCGGTCCGCTCGTCGCCGACTTCCTCCACGAGACGAGCCGCGCCCGCGGCTGAGCGCCGGGTCTCAGGAGGAGCGAGCGCGTCGCCCTCCTGGACATGATGGGGTCATGACCATCGACGCCGACGAGGCAGCACGCCACCTCCGGTCCCAGTGGGAGCGCCTCGACGGCTGGCTCCGCGAGCTCGGCCCCGAGCTCACGCACGCCGCCGGACGGCCGAGCGTCCTCGACGGGTGGACTGTCGGCGAGCTCGTCTCCCACCTCGGGCGCGTCATGGAGACGCTCGCCCGGTGCGGGACGGTCCCGCCCGGCACGGTCCCGCTGACGTTCGCCGAGTACCTCGGCACCTACCCCGACCGCGCCGCCGAGATCACCGAGGCGACCCGCGAGCTCGACGCGGAGCTCGCGCCGAACCGCCTGCGCGGGGTCGAGGACCTCGCGGCGCAGGCGTTCGCCCGGCTGGACGAGCTCGCCGGCGAGCGCGTCGTGCAGGCCCGCCGCGGGCCGATCACGCTCCAGGACATGCTCGTCTCGCGCGTCGTGGAGCTCGTCGTGCACGCCGACGACCTCGCGCGGTCCTTCCCGTTCGTCCACGACGACCCGGTCGACCCGAGGGCGCTCGACGCCGTCGCGGCCGAGCTCCTGCACGTCGTCGTGGTGCGCGGCGGCTGGAGCCTGGAAGTGAGCGACCCGCTGCTGTGGACGCGCCTCGCCACGGGCCGCGAGGGGTACGACGTCGACCGCCTGGCGCGCGCGCTGATGCCCGTCCACACGTCGGAGGCCGTGCCCGACCTCGGCCGGATGCTCCCGCTCCTCTGACCCGGCCCGCGCCGGCACGCCCCGCACGCGCGCTCGGGCCCTCGGTCCCCCCGGCGCGGGCCGAGCGCCCGGGCGGCACCGGCGGGCGCCCCGTAGGTTGGGTCCATGCTCGCCGCGTACGCCGCCCGTCTCGCCCCCGAACCGCTGGACGGCCTCGTCGTCGGCGACCGCCCCGAGCCCGAGGCTCGCCCGTACTGGACGACCGTCGACGTGCGCGCCGCCGCGCTCAACCACCACGACCTGTGGTCGCTGCGCGGGGTCGGCCTGCGCGCGGACCAGCTGCCCATGGTCCTCGGCACGGACGCCGCGGGCGTCGCGCCCGACGGCACGGAGGTCGTCGTGCACGCGGTCGTCGGAGCCGACGGCCACGGGGTCGGGCCCGACGAGCGGCGCACCCTTCTCTCCGAGCGCTACCCGGGGACGCTCGCCGAGCGCGTCGCCGTGCCGACCCACAACCTCGTGCCGAAGCCGCCCGAGCTGACGTTCGTCGAGGCGGCGTGCCTCCCGACGGCGTGGCTCACCGCGTACCGGATGCTGTTCACCGCGGGCCGCGCCGCACCGGGCGACCGGGTGCTCGTCCAGGGCGCGGGCGGCGGCGTCGCGACCGCCGCCGTCGTGCTCGGCGCCGCGGCCGGGCTCGAGGTGTGGGTGACGTCGCGGACGGCGGCGAAGCGCGAGCACGCCCTGCGGCTCGGCGCGGCCGGTGCCGTCGAGACGGGCGCACGGCTGCCCGTGCGCGCGGACGTCGTCGTGGAGACCGTGGGGAGGGCGACATGGACGCACTCGCTCCGGTCGGTGCGCCCCGGGGGCACGGTCGTGGTCGCGGGCGCGACGACGGGCGACGCGACCGCCGCCGAGCTGAGCCGGGTCTTCTTCCAGGAGATCCGCGTCCAGGGCGTGACGATGGGGACGCGCGACGACCTCGAGGCGCTGCTGCGCTTCCTCGCGCGCACCGGGGTGCGCCCCGTCGTGGACCGCGTGCTCCCCCTGACGCGCGCCCGCGACGGCCTCGCGCGCCTGGACGGCGGCGAGCACGTGGGCAAGGTCGTGCTCACGCCGTGACGCCGGACGACGAGTGGGCACCCGACGTCCTCGGCCCGGGGTACGCCGCGCGCCGGCTCGCCCTGGCCGACGACGACGAGGGGCCGGTCGTCGCGACCCTCGTCCGCTACGCCCCGCCCACGCCCGAGGCGGTGCGCCCGGCGCGCGCCGTGCTCTACCTCCACGGGTGGAGCGACTACTTCTTCCAGACGGAGCTCGCCGAGCTCTGGAACGCGCAGGGCGCCGCGTTCTACGCCCTGGACCTGCGCAAGTACGGTCGCAGCCTGCTGCCGCACCAGACCCCGGGGTACGCGGACGCGCTCGACGTCTACGACGAGGACATCGAGGCCGCGCTCGACGCCGTCCGGGCCGACCTCGGCGCGCACGCCGCGGTCATGCTCATGGGTCACTCGACGGGCGGGCTCGTCGCGGCCCTCTGGGCGCACCGCAACCCGGGACGGGTGCGCGGTCTCGTGCTCAACAGCCCGTGGCTCGAGCTCCAGGGGTCGTCGGTCGCGCGCACGGTGTCGGGGCCGGCGATCCGCCAGCTCGCGCGGTTCCAGCCCCGCGCACCCCTGCCGAACGTCGACCCGGGGTACTACGCCCGGACGCTGCGCGATCGCGACGACGGAACCTGGGCGATCGACGACGCGTGGCGACCCGTGCCGTCCTTCCCGGTGCGCGCCGGATGGCTGCGCGCGGTGATCGCCGGACACGCCCGGGTCGCCGGCGGGCTCTCGATCGACTGCCCCGTGCTCGTGCTCCTGGCCGGCCGGTCGCTGTTCAGCACGCGCTGGACCGAGGACATGCGCGGCGCCGACATCGTGCTCGACGTCGAGCCGCTCGCCCGGCGGGCCGCGCACCTCGGTCCCGTCGTGACGATCGTGCGCATCCCCGACGGGATCCACGACCTCACGCTCTCGGCACCCGTCCCGCGCGCCCGGTTCTTCGCCGAGATCGTCCGCTGGACCGCCGGCTACGGCTGGTCGTGAGGCGCGCACGCCCGACGGCGGTCGCGTCGGAACTCCTCGATCGAGGGCTCGGCCGCTCTCGGGCTGACGGGCCCGGAACCACGCAGCAGAAATGCCGAAGGCCCACCCCGTGTGGGGTGGGCCTTCGGTGAAGGGTTGTCCGGCGGCGTCCTACTCTCCCACCCCGTCTCCAGGGCAGTACCATCGGCGCTGAAGGGCTTAGCTTCCGGGT